>TARA_B110000483_G_scaffold26566_1_pt1 | contig 19083 bp, 18 predicted proteins | sample TARA_B110000483 | Tara Oceans TARA_B110000483 (sample SAMEA4398176) | marine metagenome | biome: Polar Biome; feature: [SRF] surface water layer (ENVO:00010504); material: water (ENVO:00002006), including particulate matter (ENVO:01000060) such as... | depth 5 m
TTTTTAACTTAAATAAAGTATGATGAATAAAAGTACAGACATATACAGTGTTGAGTATTATCTTCCTAAAGATAAAAACCTTGGAAAAAAATCATCTTTTCAAGATAAAAGTAAGCAGTCTAACTATAAAGTTTTGGTTCAAGACAATATTGAAGATAGTGTCTATCTTGTAGATGCTTAAATTTATTATAGTTTAATTTTTAATTTTCCTGCTAAGTCCTGCATATACTGAAATGCAACCCGCCCTGATCGGGCTCCTCTTGTGCGAGACCATTCTAAAGCATTTACATGAACTTCTTTTCTATCAATATTAAGGTCATAGTCTTCAAGGTAACCATCAATCATTGATAGATATTCATTTTGACTGCAACTATGGAAGCCCAGCCATAATCCAAAACGGTCAGACAGCGAAACCTTTTCCTCTGTTGCCTCTGATGGGTTTATAGCACTGCTACTTTCGTTTTCTATCATATCTCTTGGCATGAGGTGACGCCGGTTTGATGTAGCGTATACAATCAGGTTCTTTGGCCGTCCTTCTATACCACCTTCTAGTACTGCCTTGAGCGATTTATAAGTTCCGTCATCATGATCAAATGATAGATCATCACAAAAAAGAATACACTGACGTTTAGTTTTACGAATAACACTGAGAAGTCTTGGTAGACTGGGAATATCTCCCCTATGGATTTCAATTAAAGTTATGTTTTTAGTAGTTGCATGGATTGCTTTTACTAGCGAACTTTTCCCCATACCACGGGCCCCCCAGAGAAGAGCATTATTAGCAGGAAATCCATCGTCGAATTGTTTTGTATTATTAACTAATAAGTCTCTTACATGATCAATACCTTTTAAAAGGTTAAGATTAATGCGATTTACGTCTGAAACCGCTATTAACCTATCTGGCTTTACCTGCCAGATGAATGTATCTGCGTTATTTAAGAATGTTATAGGGGTTTCTATTGGTAAAAGACGGTCAAGTGCGTCTGCAATTCTATTTAAGGTTTTTGTATCTATATCAGGCATATTTTCTAAGATTTCTGTAAAAATAAAAGCTTTATCCTTGTTTTTAACGTGTCATGGCCTTATATCCAATAGATAATTTTTTTTAAATAATGAAGGGTTTATAAATGTTTATATCTGAAGCATATGCGCAGGTTGCCGGTGGTGGCAGTGGGGGTGGTCTAATGGGTCTACTACCGTTCGTTTTAATTTTTGTGGTTTTTTATTTTTTACTAATAAGACCACAACAAAAACGTGCGAAAGAACATAAAGCAATGGTTATGAACTTGAAGCGGGGTGATAAAGTAGTCACATCAGGTGGTATTGTAGCTAAAGTATCAAAGGTAGTTGACGACAATGAAGTAGATGTCGAAATTGCGAAAGATGTGAAGGTTCGCGTTATCCGCTCAACAATTAGTCAAGTACAGGCGAAACAAAAACCTGCAAATGATGATAAAAAATAAGTAAGATATAGACGGATAATAAAATGCTCGATTTCCCGCGCTGGAAAGTTCTTACAATTATCATAGTGTCCTTCCTTGGGATACTTATGGCCATGCCTAACTTTCTTACAGATAATCAAATCGATGACTTGCCTGGTTTTTTGCCTTCAAGCAGGGTAACACTTGGGCTTGACCTTCAGGGTGGTGCGCATTTTTTGCTTGAAGTAGATACAAACGAAACTATTGCAAAAATGTTATTGGATAAAGGCCAAAGAATTCGCGATGATTTGCGGGATGATTCCATTCGGCACCGCTATAGAATTATTAGTCAGGGACTTTTGGTTACCCTTACTAATCCTGAAGATCGAGAAAATGCCCTTCAGGTTATTCGTGAATCAATTGTTAAGGTTGGTGCGAGCTTAACGGATGTTGGTACTGAGGATATAATTATTGAAGATGGTGAGGGCGCAATTATTAATATTTCGCTTTCAGATGCGGCTGTTATTGAAAAAAAAGCTCAGTCGGTTCAGCAATCAATAGAAGTGCTCCGTCGCCGTATAGATGAAGATGGTACCAAAGAACTTACAATACAACAGAACGGTGAAGATCGAATTCTGCTTCAAATTCCTGGCATTGAAAGTACCGAGGAAGTTAAAGCTAAAATTAATACGGCAGCAGCGATGAACTTTCATCTCACTAATACTACAGTAAGTCAGGATGATATCCTACGTGGTCGCATGCCCCCGCGAACAACCGTTTATCCCTCGATTGAAAAAGATGAAGCAGGAAATCCAGTTTTTCAACTTGCTATTCGCGACGAAGTTATGGTGTCAGGAGAAGACTTAGTTAATGCTATGCCGGAGCGAGATCAGGACAATGGATCTGCTGTAGGGATCACCTTTAATTCCAAAGGTGGCAAGCAATTTGCTGATGCAACACGAGCAAATGTTGGCAAGCCATTCGCTATTATTCTTGATGGTGAAATTATTAGTGCACCACGCATCAATACACCAATCCTGGGTGGCTCGGCAATTATAACGGGATCATTCACTGTTCAGGAAACAAATGACCTTTCGCTTTTACTTCGTGCTGGGGCGCTACCCGCACCTCTTAGAATTGTGGAAGAGAGAACCGTTGGCCCTGACCTTGGCGCTGATAGTGTTGCTGCTGGTCAAATAGCAGCGGTTATTGGCCTTTTGGCAGTTATGGTTTTTATCACTCTTAGTTACGGTTTTTTTGGTTTTATTGCTAATTTTGCACTTGGAATAAATATACTCATGATTTTTGGAGTTCTTTCTCTGTTTGGTGCGACACTTACTCTACCTGGCATTGCTGGCATAGTATTGACCGTTGGTATGGCTGTTGATGCTAATGTGCTAATTTTTGAACGTATTAGAGAAGAAATGAGACGTGGTAAAAAAGTTCTCGCATCTATCGATGTTGGATATAGTCGTGCTGTTGGTACGATTTTTGACGCTAATGTCACTACACTTATTGCAGCGCTGATCCTCTTTCAGTTTGGCTCCGGTCCTGTCAAAGGATTTGCTGTTACACTTGCCGCGGGCATTATTACTTCGGTTTTCACTGCGGTTAGTCTATCGCGATTAATAATTGTAACCTGGGCACGTAAAAAACGTCCAGCAACCTTAAAACTATAGTGGGACTGATATAAAATGTTACTTAAACTTGTTCCCGAGGGTACAAATGTACCTTTTGTAAACGCTCGTAAGCTTGCATATGTTTTATCAGCTTTGATGATTTTAGGCTCAATCGGAATTTATTTTTCAAAAGGGCTTAATTTTGGTATTGATTTTAAAGGTGGTTTTCTTATTGAGGCGCACACAGAACAAACGGCTAACCTTGCTGAGCTTAGAGAATTAACAGGTGATCTTGGGCTGGGGGATGTAGCATTACAAACATTTGGTGATGATAATCAAGTTCTTATTAGAATAGAATTTCAAGAAGATAAAAGCCTTGATGAAGTAGTTACTTTGGTTCAGAAGACACTAGAAAATAGTTATAGTGATGAGGTATCCTTTCAGCGTACTGAAGCAGTTGGCCCTAAGGTTTCTGGCGAGCTTATACAATCAGGGATTATGTCAGTGTTACTTGCAGTTGGAGCTGTCCTTTTTTATATATGGATAAGGTTTGAATGGCAATTTGGTCTTGGTGCAGTTATTGCACTAGTGCATGATGTAATACTGACTATAGGGATGTTTTCAATTACTCAGTTAGAGTTTAACCTTTCAATTATTGCTGCGATATTAACAATTGTTGGTTACTCACTTAATGATACAGTGGTTGTATATGATCGTATTCGTGAAAACCTAGGAAAATACCGTAAGAAGGAAATGCCTGACTTAATTAATTACAGTCTTAATGAAACGTTCGCCAGAACTGTAATGACATCTGTCACAACCCTCCTTGCACTTGGCGCTCTTTTCTATTTTGGTGGTGAGGTAATCCATGGGTTTACAGCAGCAATGATATGGGGGGTTTTCGTTGGGACATATTCCTCAATATTTATTGCTTCTCCGGTTTTGCTATGGTTTGAACTACGCCGGGAGCCAGAAGATAAAAATAATAATGCTAAAAATTCAGTTCCTGAGCAGTTTCGCTAATGGAGTTTAATGAAATAAAGTCCTATGAAGAAGCCTTTATCGCAGGATACGGGGACGGAGGGTTTCGTATGGGGGAAAATCGCTTTGAAGGATCCATGCTGATTACACCCGCTGGATTTTACCCCTGGGACGTTCAAGTTAAGGAAGAAATTAATCTTAAAAATTTAGACCCTATTCTTCGCGCACCCAATGTTGAATTATTAATTGTTGGTACGGGGGAAAGTTTGTTTTTCTTAAATAAGGAGATTAGACAAGCTTTTAGTAAGGCCGGCATTGCTATAGAAGTGATGGACACTGGTGCAGCTGCGAGAACATATAATGTACTTCTCCAGGAAGGTCGTAATGTGACGGCTGCGTTGATTGCAATTTAAGTATACAATAATTTCCTTTTATATTAAACGATTGATAATAAAGAAAAGCAATAAAAAAGCCGGACTAAAAAGTCCGGCTTTTCTAATTTATTTTTCTAGACCTAAATGACAGGGTTTTGGACCGAAATCATGCTCGCTAGCATCGGGATTGACAGCATAGTGTTAGTACGGCTAAAGAGCATCGCACGTCTTGCCATTGTTGGCTTTAGAGCAGCGTCAGCCTCAACAATACCAAGTGCAATTTTTTGTGCCGGCCAGATAACGAACCACACATTAAATGCCATAATAAGACCCAGCCACATACCTATACCGATGAGTGCTTCATTGAGCATCATCGCATCCATGAGGTAACCGCTTCGCCACGCTAGTGCGAGACCAGTGAATACTGTGAAAAAAGCCCCCCAACGAAACCAAAACAATGCTTCTGGAGCAATGACTTTACCAATGGCTGGCTTTTGCTCGTCAGGAATTTTTGGCATACTTGGTATTTGTACAAAGTTAAAGTACCAAAGAATACCAATCCACATAATGCCACTAATGACGTGAAGTAGACGAATTAGATATAGTTCTGCTTCCATAATTAATAATCCTTACATACTGTTCATAGCTTCAGATGCTGGCGCTTCCGGCGCGGTCATCTGGCTATTTTGAATTGCGTCGGCACCAAAAATCATAACCACGGTGAGAATAACACCCGCAACTATAGTTAATGGCAAAGACTCTAAAATTTTACCCATAAATTTACCCTCTTAAATAATATTCAAGTTTAGCGTCCCTAAATAGGGTAACGCATCGTGCGTTTCAATAAAACGAGTGTAAACCTAACAGTAAATTAACCATGCGTCAAAATGTCTCTTGTATCTTTTATGTTTTTCAGTCATTTAAGTCATATGTCTGTTATTGAAACATATTGTGCAAGTGTTACTAGAAATCATGATTATGATCGTTTTTTAATTACACTATTTGCTAAAAATGACGTTAGGGAAAACCTATACTCTTTATACGCATTTAATCATGAAGTAGCAAAAATAAGAGAAGCTGTTTCTGAACCTATGCTTGGTGAAATACGCCTTGAATGGTGGCGAGAAGCTATTGAAGGAATAGCAAATAGTAATCCGCGAAATCATGAAGTTGTGCTGGCACTAAGTAGCACATTTCATCAGCATAACTTAAAAACGGATATGTTTACTAAAATTATCGATGCCAGGGCCGCTGATATTTATGATAAAAACCCAGCTAACTTTTCAGAGTTTAAGAAATATTTAAGCTGTACTTCTGGCAACCTAATGGAAACTGCGGCTTGGATAGTTGGTGAGCGAGACGCACATGTCTTATCACTAAGTAATAAAGTGGGAGTTGCTTGGGGACTTATTGGAACCTTGCGAGCATTGCGGTATCACATTTCATTAAAAAAAATATCTTTGCCACAAGACTTACTAGATCAGCATGGTGTTAGTAAAAAAGAAATATTTTCGATGGAGGCCACCGACGGCCTTAGAGCAATGATCGAGGTAATTTGTATGGAAGCCGAACGTTATCTGCACGAAATTACAAGTCAAAAAAATATTATTCGCAAAAATGTTAAACCACTTTTTTTACTAACTTCGCTCAGTCGTAGTTATATTAACATGATTAAGAACGCGGGATATAACCCATACAAAATAAATGAGAAAGAAACAGTGTTCCCAAGACAGTGTAGATTATTTTTCTCGGCTCTATTCGGGCTCATCTAACCAGCAAGCTAAGGCATCTAGGGCCCGTTTTGATTTAAGCGGCTTACGGTCTTTACGTTTGATTTTTACCATTCGCCCTTCGATCTCATGTTTTTTATGCTCAAGCGGCGGCATGATACCAAAATTAACATTCATAGGTTGGAAACTTTTTGCAGTTCCAGCTCCTTCAATATGGCCACCAGTAATGTGATTGATTAGAGCACCAAAAGCTGTAACTATGGGAGGTGGTGATAATTGCTTCCCAAGAATTTGTGCAGCCAGATAACGTCCTGCCAACAAACCCATAGCACCACTTTCCACGTAGCCCTCAACACCCGTAATTTGTCCAGCAAAACGAAGTCGGGGCATTAACTTTAGACGAAGTTGATCGTCAAGAAGCTTCGGACTATTAATAAATGTATTACGATGTAGGCCGCCAAGACGGGCAAACTCTGCATTTTCAAGACCAGGAATTTTTCGAAATATTTCCTTTTGAAAACTATATTTAAGCTTCGTCTGAAAACCAACCATATTGTATAGGGTGCCAAGCTTATTATCTTGACGGAGTTGAACAACCGCATAGGGCCTTTCATCTGAATGTGGATTGTCGAGGCCCACGGGCTTCATAGGACCGAAGGAGAGGGTCTCCCGACCCCTTTCTGCCATGACTTCAATTGGCATGCAGCCCTCAAAAAATGGAATGTCGGTTTCCCAATCTTTGTAATCAGATTTTTCACCGTCAGTTATGTCGTCGATAAATTCGTAATACTGATCTTTACTCATGGGTAGGTTGATGTAGTCTGCACCATCGCCTTTATCATAACGTGATTGCAACCAAGCTTTGCTAAAGTCTATGGTTTCTTTGTAAATGATTGGCGCGATAGCATCAAAAAATTGTAGCTCGTCAACCCCAGTGATTTTAAGTACTGCTTGTGCTAGCGCGTCAGATGTGAGTGGGCCAGTTGCAATTATTACATCGCCCCAACTTTCTGGTGGGATAGAACTCACTTCTCCACGTTCTAAGCTAAACAATGGGTGAGCTAATAGTTTTTTTTGTACATATTCACTAAAGTGTTCGCGATCAACGGCTAAGGCACTACCTGCAGGTACTTTAGTTATCTGCGCTGCCTCCATCATTAAACTACCAAGCCTGCGCATTTCTTCATGCAAAAGACCAACAGCATTATTTTCCATATCATCAGAACGAAAGCTATTAGAGCAAACCATCTCCGCTAATCCATCTGTTTGATGGGCATTAGTACTTTTTACACCGCGCATCTCATGAAGAATAACTGGGATACCCTTATTTAATAACTGCCATGCGGCCTCAGTTCCAGCCATGCCGCCACCGATTATATGGATAGGGGAGATACTCATTTTTTGTCCAATGCAAAGTTTGGCTTGCTAATAACATTATTCATTGAATAAAAGTAGCTTAAATGTGAAATGTAAATGAACTATTCAATTACTATAGAATACTCGACAATAATTCATATTATACTATTTATACTTTAATACTTTTTGGAGATAATAGCCTGTAAAACTATCTTTTACGCGGGCAACTTTTTCTGGTGTACCCTCAGCAATAATCATGCCACCGCCACTACCACCCTCAGGACCTATATCTATAACCCAGTCAGCAGTCTTGATAACATCTAGGTTATGTTCAATAATTATGACCGTGTTACCCATATCTACTAGGGCCTGTATTACTTCAAGTAGTTTTTTAATATCTTCAAAATGAAGTCCAGTTGTTGGTTCATCAAGAATGTATAATGTACGGCCCGTGGAACGCTTTGAAAGCTCTTTGGATAATTTGACACGTTGGGCTTCACCCCCAGAAAGGGTAGTTGCAGCTTGGCCAATTTTAATATAATCAAGACCCACCTTTTGCATCATTTTGATTTTATCGCAAACGGAAGGTATGGCTGCAAAAAATTTTACACCATCCTCTACAGTCATATTAAGGATATCTGAAATAGATTTTCCTTTGAACTTTATCTCCAACGTTTCTCTGTTATAGCGATTGCCGTCACAGACATCACACTTGACGTAAACATCTGGCAGAAAATGCATTTCAATTTTGATAAGGCCATCTCCTTGACAGGCCTCGCATCGCCCGCCTTTTACGTTAAACGAAAACCTTCCCGGCTTGTAACCACGTGTTTTTGATTCTGGTAAGCTAGAGAACCAATCACGGATTGGGGTAAATGCACCAGTATAAGTAGCGGGGTTTGATCTTGGTGTGCGACCGATAGGGCTTTGGTCTATTTCAACAATTTTGTCAATAAACTCTAAACCAGTAATAGTATCGTGTTTACCTGGGATTACTCGGTTACGATTAACTTTACGTGCAACTGCTTTATAGAGTGTGTCAATGGTAAGGGTTGATTTTCCAGAACCTGAAACACCTGTAACACATGTCATAAGCCCAAGTGGAAACTTAGCTGTTATATTTTTTAGGTTGTTACTAGATGCGCCGCTAATAACTATTTCTTTACGTTTTTTGCCTGCAAAATGACCTTTGCGTCGCTCAGCGGGTATCGGTATAGAAAGCTTTCCACTGAGATATTTTCCAGTTAAACTTTTCTTATTACTCATAATTTGTTTAGGTGTGCCTTGGGCAACTACTTCACCACCATGAATACCAGCTCCTGGGCCCATGTCTATGACATGGTCAGCGCTTAAAATTGCTTCCTCGTCATGTTCAACTACCAAAACAGAATTGCCCATATCTCGAAGATTGGAAAGGGTTTGTAATAAGCGGCTATTATCACGCTGATGAAGGCCAATAGAAGGTTCATCAAGAACGTATAGTACGCCAGTAAGGCCGGAACCAATTTGACTTGCAAGACGAATTCTTTGACTTTCGCCACCTGATAGTGTGCCAGATTTTCGGGATAAGTTAAGATACTCAAGTCCTACATTATTTAGAAAACCTAGGCGTTCAGAAATTTCCTTAAGGACACGGCTGGCAATTTCATTTTCTTTGTCTGTAAGTTTGGTGGTTAGGCCCTGAAACCAATCATAAGACTTGCGAACAGAAAGTTCGGTTATTTCACTTATGTGCTTACCGTCTATTTTTACAGCTAAGGCTTCTGCCTTTAAGCGGTGTCCACTGCATGCATCGCAGGTGGTTGAGCTTTGGTATTTTGATAATTCGTCTCGCATCGTTAAGCTGTCGGTTTCGCGCCAACGACGCTTGATATTTCCGATTATACCTTCAAAGATTTTTTTTATTTTATAACTTTTAATATTGTCAGATTTGTAAATGATCTCAACTTCTTCATCCCCACTGCCGTACAAAAGTACGTCTTGAATGTTTTTTGGAAGTTTTTCATAGGACGTGTTTGTTTTAAAGCCGAAGTGCCTACCAAGACTTTCCAAAGTTTGGGAGTAGTATGGTGAATTAGACTTACCCCAGGGCGCTAACGCCCCATCATTCAGTGAAAGCCTTTTGTCGGGGACAACGAGCTCAGGATCAAAATAAAGTTTCTGGCCTAGACCATCGCAAGTAGGGCATGCCCCAAAAGGGTTATTGAACGAAAATAACCGTGGTTCAATTTCTTCGATGGTAAACCCTGATACGGGACAGGCAAATTTTGCAGAAAACAATGTCCTGATTGCCCCATCATTAGCAACTTCGGTGACAACAAGGCCATCTGATAGCTGAAGAGCAGTTTCAATACTATCTGCCAATCGTGTTTCAAGATCAGGTCGCACCACAAGACGGTCAACTACAACTTCAATATTATGTTTTATTTTCTTATTTAAATCTGGAACATCTTCAATATCATAAAACTCACCATCAACCTTAACTCGCTGAAAACCAGCTTTTAGGAGTTCCATGAATTCTTTTCGATATTCACCCTTACGCCCACGTACAATAGGAGCAAGAAGGTAGAGCCTTGTTCCTTCTGCCATTTCCATAACCTTATCAACCATTTGACTTACGGTTTGGCTAGTTATAGGAAGACCTGTTGTTGGTGAATAAGGAATTCCAACCCGAGCATATAGAAGGCGCATATAATCATAAATTTCGGTTACAGTTCCAACGGTAGAACGAGGATTTTTTGACGTAGTTTTCTGCTCAATTGATATGGCGGGAGAGAGCCCTTCAATATGGTCCGCATCAGGCTTTTGCATTAGTTCAAGAAACTGGCGTGCGTAAGCGGAAAGGCTCTCTACATACCTTCGTTGGCCTTCTGCATAAATGGTATCAAATGCCAGTGATGATTTTCCAGACCCACTTAGACCCGTAATAACCACAAGTTTATCTCGTGGAATATCTACATCAACGGACTTTAAGTTATGCTCCCTTGCACCACGAACAGAAATTTTAGTCAGCATTTAGATACCTTTTTCATCAATTGAGATTGTTATTTTCTAACCAGTTTTGCCGTAAAGTAAAGAATTTTCGTATAAAGAAAGATCTTGTTTTGTTCCGTTTGTTAAAGACTAGTAAAATACCTTTAAAAAGACTTTGCACTTAGATCAACTGTAGCTATGGTAAACTTATGTAGATTCGAATTATGTATAAGGAAATATTACTATGGCAGGCAGCATCAACAAGGTAACTCTGATTGGAAATTTGGGTAAAGACCCAGAAGTACGGCATACACAGGATGGCGCACCTATCGTTACTCTTGCTATAGCAACATCGGATAGTTGGAAAGATAAAGCTACGGGTGAGAAACGTGAAAAGACAGAATGGCATCGGGTAGTGATTTTTAATGAACATCTTTGTAAAGTTGCCGAAAACTATCTGAAAAAGGGTTCAAAAATTTATATTGAAGGATCTCTGCAAACTCGCAAATGGACAGATAATGCAGGCGTTGAAAAATATTCAACTGAAGTAGTTCTTCAGCGTTATAATGGTGAATTGACTATGCTTGATGGTCGTGGTGATACCGGCGGTTATAGTCAAGATGGCGGTAGTTCGGATAATTATAATCAGGCAGCAAGTGGTGGAGGCGGCGGGCCAGCCCCCGCCAGCGAAAAACCAGGTTTTGATGATGAAATACCCTTTTAGCTAAGCTAAAAAAGCTTTGGTTATAGGGTTTTTCATTTATTTTGGATTTTTGTTTGTTAGTACAGAGGCTATTTTATTTGAGTATAATTAATTTCCACCAAAACTCATGTTATGAATTAAGCCTTACAAATCTAGGAAGTAATACCGGTATAATCACTCTATAGCCAAGATAAACTTCACATTAGAATAAATATAAATTTTTATAGGTAGCTCAAAGCAAGCTTAATGTAATCCTCTTGAGCTTTAATTAATTTGAAAATTGAACGGTTCAAATCGGTTAAAAATTTCATAATTATATGAATTTTTGTATTGATAAAAAGTAAAACTAACTTATTGAAATTAAAGGGCTTTTATTAATAAATTTCAGTTGTAAGATTAATCCGTCAAAAATGTCAATTATTACGACCATTTGCTTGCTAGTTGGGGTTATGTTTAGTATAATTTTTTGGTTAGGTTTCCTTTTTTTTTATGTAAAAAATTATCAAGGAAAATATTTATGTATTCAAGTATTCTAAAAGGGCTTCATTTTGACAGATAATACTGTATCCGAAATTCCAGAAGAAAATATTTCTACTATAACCATAGAAGAGGAAATGAAGACCTCTTATCTTGATTATGCAATGAGTGTAATTGTATCAAGAGCACTTCCTGATGTAAGGGACGGCCTAAAACCAGTTCACCGACGCATACTCTATTCGATGTACGAAAATAATTATGATTGGACAAAGCCCTATCGTAAATCTGCGCGTGTAGTCGGTGATGTGATGGGTAAGTACCATCCTCATGGCGACAGCGCTATTTATGACGCTATGGTGAGGATGGCTCAGGATTTTTCACTTCGTTTACCATTAATTGATGGTCAGGGTAACTTTGGTTCTATGGATGGTGATCCCCCTGCAGCTATGCGTTACACTGAAGCGCGAATGGCGAAAACTGCTAGTGGTTTGTTGGAGGATATTGATCAAGATACAGTAAGCTTTCAAGCAAATTACGATGAAAGTGAGCACGAGCCAACAGTACTTCCGGCACGTTTTCCAAACTTGCTCGTTAACGGTGCGGGTGGTATCGCGGTTGGCATGGCAACAAATATTCCGCCCCATAACCTTGGTGAAGTTCTTGATGCCTGCTGTGCTTATGTGGATAACCCTGAAATAAGCCTTGAGGAACTGGTTGACATTGTGCCCGGTCCTGATTTTCCAACGGGTGGCTTTATTATGGGTGGGGCTGGAGCGCGGTCTGCTGAAATGACTGGGCGTGGTTCAGTGGTTATGCGAGGTAGAACTCATATAGAGGAATTTAAGCCTGGTCGTGAAGCAATTGTCATTACAGAAGTTCCCTATCAGGTAAATAAATCGCGTATGATCGAAAATATTGCGGATTGTGTGCGCAGTAAAAAAATTGAGGGGATTTCTGATCTCCGTGATGAAAGTGACCGCGATGGTGTTCGGGTGGTTGTAGAAATAAAGCGTGATGCAGTTTCTGATGTGGTACTTAATCAGTTGTTCCGTTTCACGCCGCTTCAGACTAGTTTTGGAGCCAATGTGTTGGCTCTTTGTAGTGGTCGCCCACAGGTTTTAAATCTACATAATATTATTGAACAATTCATCCGCTTTCGGGAAGAGGTAATTACTCGTCGCACTAAATTTAAACTTGGTAAGGCTCGTGATCGCGCTCACCTACTTGTTGGTTTAGTGATTGCTGTAAATAATCTGGATAAAATTGTAGCAATGATACGCAAGGCGCCTAATCCGGCTGAAGCAAGGGAGGCGCTTCTTGCAGAAGATTGGGACGCTGTCGATGTAGCTGATTATATTGAGCTTATTAATGAACCGGGACGTATGATTGTTGACGGTAAATATAAACTCTCGGAAAAACAAGTAAGGGCCATTCTTGAGCTTAGACTCCATCGCCTTACTGCGCTGGGTCGTGAAGATATTGGTGGAGAACTAAAGGAACTCTCTGAGAAAATTGAAGATTTTATTGATATTCTACGTAGCCGTGAGCGCCTTTATACTATTATGCGTAGTGAGTTTGTTGTTTATAGAGATGAATTTGCTACCCCGCGTCGCTCTGAATTCGCTGCAGATGCTTTTGGGTTTGAAGATGAAGACCTTATTCAGGTTGAAGATATGGTCGTTACTGTAACAACTACAGGTTATATCAAGAGAGTTGCACTAGATACTTATCGTGCACAGCGCCGTGGTGGCAAGGGTCGCTCCGGAATGACTACTAAAGAAGAAGATGTTCTTAGTAACGTGTTTGTTTCTAATACTCACGTTCCAATCCTTTTCTTCAGTGATTTTGGTCAAGTATATAAGCTTAAAGTCTGGAAACTACCTCTAGGATCACCAACATCAAAAGGTAAGGCATTAATTAATTTATTGCCGCTTCAACAAGGGGAAACCATTTCAACCATTCTTCCTCTACCTGAAGACGAGGAAAGTTGGGGTGATCTCCACGCAATTTTTGCTACTTCTAAGGGTAATGTAAGGCGTAATTTGTTATCTGATTTTTCAAATGTTCGTGCAAACGGAAAAATTGCAATTAGGTTATCAGAGAGTGATCGTTTAATTGGTGTTTCTGCATGTTCAGAGGACGATGATGTATTAATTGCTGCTAAGGGTGGAAAATGTATCCGCTTCCCGGCTACCAAGGTAAGGCTTTTTAAAGGTCGAAATTCAGACGGTGTTCGGGGTATTAAGTTAGCGGAAGGTGACGAAGTTGTTTCAATGTCCATTATGCATCATGTTAATATGGAACAAGAGCAAAAAGTTGCCTATCTGAAATATGCGGCTGCTAAACGTCGTGGGGAAAACCCTGAAAAACCAAGTGAAATTGACGCTGAGCGACTAGTTGCTCTTGAAGAGCGGGAAGAATTTATTCTCAGTATAACCGTGAATGGATACGGTAAACGAACATCTTCCTATGAGTACAGAGTAACAGGCAGGGGGGGCAGTGGCATAATTAATATAGAAACTTCGGACCGAAACGGTGAGGTTATTGCTGCATTTCCTATTTATGAAAAGGATCAGCTGATGATGGTGACCGACAACGGTCGCCTAATCAGAGTACCCGTTCATGATGTTCGGGTCGCCGGCCGTAACACTCAGGGTGTAACATTGTTTAAGGTAGGTGATGAAGAGCATATAGTATCTGTTGATCGCATTCAGGAAACAGACGATGAAGATGATGCTATGGAAGGTGATGTAGATGAGTTTGATGAAACTTCTACAGATACATCAAAATCTGAGGATTAAAAACTATGACTATTCAAAAGCGAATAGGGCTTTATCCAGGTACGTTTGACCCTATTACACTGGGCCATTTGGATATTATTAAGCGTTGTGCGGGACTGGTAGACCATTTAATAATTGGGGTCTCTGCTAATCCATCCAAGGATCCCATGTTCACGCTTGCTGAGCGAATGCATATGATATGCCGTGAAATGGATCTAATTACTGATGATAAATTTACAACCATTGATGTGATACCATTTGAAAGTCTGCTCATGCATTTTGCAGAAAAGGTTGGTGCAAGCATGATTTTTCGGGGTCTCCGGGCGGCATCCGACTTTGAATTTGAGTTCCAGATGACTGCAATGAATGATCAGCTCAATCCAGATATAGAAACTGTCTTTCTAATGGCTGATCCTTCACTTCAGGCAATTTCCTCTCGACTTGTTAAGGAAATTGCCATATATGACGGGGAAATAAATAAGTTTGTTACGGGTCGTATCCGTAACGATGTCTTAGAAAAACTTAAAAAAAAATAATCACTTAATCAGGATTTTTTATGAATATATATTTAAAGGCATTCTTGGCTTTACTTGTTGTTACTTTTTTTACGGTAACTTTCACCTCAAAAGCAGACGACCTTGATCTAGAAAATACGCTATACATTGATCTGGTTTATGGACGTGTTGTTATTAAAATGTTCCCAGAAGTAGCTCCAAATCATGTAGCCAAAATTAAAAAATTAACTCGTGATGGCTTTTATGATGGTTCTATTTTTCATCGAGTTATTGAGGGTTTTATGGCACAAGTTGGTGCTCCTAAAGGAGAAATAACTGGTGGTACTGGAGAACTTTTAGATGCAGAGTTTTCTGATCTTTCACATTATAAGGGAATGGTATCAATGGCACGGCCCGGTGATATTAATGCCGCTGACAGTCAATTCTTTATTATGACAGCTTATGTACCTGGTCTTGATGGTGAATATACAATTTGGGGCGAAGTTGTGTCGGGTATGAGGTATGTAGACAAAATTAAATTAGGTGAGGGTCCGGATTTTAAAAGCCCAGACATTATTATAAAAATGCAGATTGCTGCAGATACTATTAAATAAGGAAATAAAAATGGATATGGAAAACACACTTTACCTTGACCTTGAAGCAGGCCGAGTAACTATAGAATTAATGCCTGAGGTTGCTCCTGGACATGTAGGCAGAATTAAAGAACTTGCTAGAAGTGGGTTTTATGACGGACTTACATTTCACCGGGTAATTGATGGCTTTATGGCTCAAGGTGGTGACCCTGACGGGACAGGGATGGGAGGGTCAGGTCAAAATATTACTGCGGAGTTTTCTGATAAGCCTCATCAGCGCGGAGCCTGTTCAATGGCTCGTTCACAAGATCCAAATAGTGGTGATAGCCAGTTCTTTATCTGCTTGGGAGATGCATCGTTCCTAGATGGTCAATATAGTGTCTGGGGTCAGGTGACTGATGGAATGGATCACGTAGATGGTCTTAAGCGAGGAGAAGGAATGGATTTTTCAACGAATGGTAGTCCAGACAAAATTTTAAAAATGCAAGTTGGTGCTGACGTATAAAGCTAATCATGAAAGTTGATCAATTTAATTTTGAGCTTCCTAAGGAGCTAATTGCCATTAGACCTGCCGCTTCTCGCGATGGAGCGAGATTGCTAGTTGTAGAAGGTAAAAAATTTCACGATCAGATGGTAGTCGAATTAGGTAGCTTTATTGATAAAGGTGACCTCTTAGTTTTTAATGATACTCGAGTTATTCCAGCTCGCCTAACGGGAAAACGACGCGAGGCTAAAATTGAACTTACCCTTCATATGAATATGACGGGGGGGCTTTGGAAGGCATTTGCAAGACCTGCTAAAAAATTAAAACCTCTCGACATAATAATATTTGATGGTGGGCTGGAGGGTTGTATTCTTAGTAAGGGAGATGCTGGTGAGGTCACAATTCAATTTAACCATAGTGGTCAGCAGCTAAAAAGAGCCCTACAAAGGGCTGGTGTTATGCCGCTTCCGCCCTATATTGCTTCACAAAGAGCCATTGATGAACGTGACGAAGTTGATTATCAAACTGTTTATAGTAAAAAGGATGGTGCGGTGGCTGCACCGACTGCCGGCCTTCATTTTACAGAGACATTGCAAAAAGAGCTGTCAGATATCGGTTTAAAGAGCGTTTACATAACTCTCCATGTTGGTGCAGGGACCTTTTTGCCAGTTAAGGTAGTAGATACTAATGACCATAAAATGCACTCAGAGTATGGTGAATTAACCAAGGCTGTTGCAGAAGAAATTAATAAGACACACGAACGTGGTAACAAAGTTATTGCAGTTGGTACAACTTCTTTGCGACTTTTAGAAACTGCCACGGATGAAAATGGAAAGGTTGCCGAATTTAAGGGCGTAACAAATATATTTATTACTCCGGGTTATAAATTTCGGGTTGTAGATGTTCTTATGACCAATTTCCATCTACCAAAATCAACATTATTCATGTTAGTAAGTGCATTTGCGGGTTATGATAATATGAAAGCAGCATACTTTCATGCAATTAAAAATTCTTATCGCTTCTACTCTTACGGTGATAGTAGCCTTTTATTTCGTGAGGAAAGTCTATGACTTTCAGTTTTGAAATTAATGCGACCGATGGGAATTCGAGATCTGGTGTGATCAAGACAGAACGCGGAAATATTCTTACGCCAGCTTTTATGCCTGTAGGGACGTCTGCTACGGTCAAGGCTATGAAGCCAGAGGCAGTTCGTGAAACTGGTGCTGACATACTTCTTGGTAATACCTACCATTTAATGCTTCGACCTACGGCCGAACGGATTGCAAAACTTGGAGGTCTTCATAAATTTATGAATTGGGAACGCCCAATTCTTACTGATTCTGGTGGATTTCAGGTTATGTCACTGTCCAAACTAAGAAAGATAACAGAGGATGGTGTAAGTTTTCAGTCCCATATTGATGGTAGTAAACATATGTTGAGCCCGGAACGTAGTATGGAGGTACAGCGACTACTTGGTTCTAATATTGTAATGGCTTTTGATGAATGTACACCCTATCCAGCAACGGAAAAGCAAACAGAGGAAAGTATGCTTCTTTCAATGCGTTGGGCTAAGCGTTCTTATGATGCATTTCATAATGGTTCTGAGCATGCAGAACAAAATGCATTATTTGGAATTGTTCAAGGAGGTGCATCTGAAAAATTGCGCCATCACTCCATAGCGGCGCTAAAGGATATAAACTTTAACGGTTATGCAATAGGGGGACTTGCAGTTGGTGAGGGGCAAGCCGTTATGTTTGAAGTACTTGATTATACAATGCCTGTCATGCCTCAGGATAAACCTCGTTATCTTATGGGGGTCGGTAAGCCAGATGATATAGTTGGTGCGGTTGAGCGTGGCGTTGATATGTTTGACTGTGTGTTACCTTCGCGTTCTGGCCGTACTGGGCAAGCCTTTACCCGTCGTGGAACAATTAATATGAAAAACTCACGACATATTGATGATCCGCGGCCAATTGATACTTGTTGCATCTGCTCTGCCTGTAAAAATTATAGTCGCGCTTATATTGCTCATCTAATTCGAAGCGGTGAAATATTAGGTCCTATGCTGATGACTGAGCATAATCTTACGTATTATCAGGAGTTAATGTTCAGTCTAAGAGAGGCAATTGCAAAGAAATCACTGACAGATTTTGTGAGGAAATTCCATAAAACCCGTGCCCTAGGTGATATTGAGGAATTAAGTTAAAAATTTTCTGTAAAAAGTAACAAATTACTATTGACCAATAAGGTGACTGGCCTTATGTTCCGCTCACCTCTTCTTGAGGGCCCGTAGCTCAGCTGGTAGAGCAACTGACTTTTAATCAGTAGGTCACAGGTTCGAACCCTGTCGGGCTCACCAAAAAACCCCGGATGCTTAATTGTGGTCCGGGGTTTTTCTGTTTTTATTAAATTAAATTTTATTTTAACTTGTTTAAATTTATGAAAATTGATTAACTATAATTTAAAAAATAAGGAAGTAATATGTCTCGTTTATTTACTATAATTTTTACAATTTTTACAACTTTGACTTCTTTTGCTGTTTCTGCACCAAAAAACATCATTCTTTTAATCGGTGATGGAATGGGCTACGCAGAAATTGCGCTTACACGTGCATATGAATTTAACGGTGATGAGGGACTATTTATTGATACTATGAAAAATAGTGGCTCAGTCATTGTTAAGCAGTTGATGATTGATGATCCTAGTAAAATTGAATTTGCAGGCGAGAGTGCCAGCGGAGGTACAACTATTTCTACTGGTAACCGAACTAGTAGCGGCCGTGTAGCAGTAAGAGCAGAGGACGGCGCACACTATAAAACTATTCTTGAAGAAGCGCAGGAACGGGGTTTTAAGACGGGACTTGTCACTACATCAATAATTACTGATGCAACACCGGCTTCTTTTGCTGCTCATGCGCAGAACCGTTATTGTTTTATGCAAAGCTCAAGCGCATGTAATACCCATAACGATATACCAATTATTGAACAGATGCTTGATCAGAATGTTGATGTGATGTTGGGTGGGGGTTATAACCTGCTCGCTGCAACAGTTAGAGAGGGCTCTACTGTCAAAAAAAAGGCTGAAAATCTTGGGTATAC
>TARA_B110000483_G_scaffold90109_1_pt1 | contig 18853 bp, 24 predicted proteins | sample TARA_B110000483 | Tara Oceans TARA_B110000483 (sample SAMEA4398176) | marine metagenome | biome: Polar Biome; feature: [SRF] surface water layer (ENVO:00010504); material: water (ENVO:00002006), including particulate matter (ENVO:01000060) such as... | depth 5 m
TATTCTACCTTGCCACTAAAGTCTGGAAAGGTGATAGGAAGCTTTCGTGCGATAGAACCTTTCGCAAGATATTCTTTAACTGCTTTGGCAAGATGCTTTGTACTTCTTGGTAAAATGCTAGTAGCAAAGCCTGTAGCGATACCCTTAGCACCATTAGCCAATACTAAAGGTAGTACAGGCAAATAGAATGATGGTGGCTCATGCTCTGGATCATCATGTACTGGTGACAACTCAAGGTCTTTGATATACGTTTCAAAGTTTTTATGCACACGTGTGTATACATAACGTGCCGCCCCTGCTTGTTGTATAAGTCTAGTACCGAATGAACCCCTACCCTCTACAAGGCAGACATTGTTATTCCAAGATGCCGCCATTAACTGACCAGCACCTGCGGCTGAAGTTTCGCCGTGGTTATAACCATAGTCAGAGATAATACCAGAAACCGCTGATACTTTCTTGAAGTCTCGCTTAGAGTTTAGCAAAGATGAATACAAATAGAACCGCTGAACTGGTTTCAGACCATCGATCATATTTGGAATAGCACGGCTTTCCACAGTGTACATAGCAAAGTCAAGCCATTCGTTCTTGGCAACATTGCTAATCGGATAGTCCGTAGTGGACTTATCATCTTTTGTAAATTCTAGTAAACTCATCTACCGTCCTCATCTGATTCAAAGCAAGGCTCATACTCTTCTTCGTATTGTGCTTGCGCTTCTTCTTCAGTCATTTGCTCTTGTAGCTCAACTACGTAATTACCAATCTTGCTCATCGAAATAACTCCCATCCGTATAATGTGTTCCGCTGTTCATAATTGCCCAACGTAAACAGTTCCATGTATTGTATCTTGTGTGGTAGGCTAACTCTTTCGTATCCCAACCCATCTCCACACCTTCAGCTTTTAACTGTCGATACCAATGAATAAAGTTTATCACCCTGTCCATACCTTGTCAACCCCCTATGAAAACATGAACTGTTTGCGTAGTGCCGAATCTTTACCAAACATCATTTGGAACATAGACGCATCGTCAACGGTAACAGTGTCGTACTTTGGTTTATTAATAATCACATCATATTCTTCTTCGGTCAAAGAGCCAAGCCCCTTGATGTAACGGTGCTTCCAACCAGATGGGTTGTCTGTTTTAAACTTAGATGCTTCTTCGTATCCGTAGAACCACTTCACTTTCTTATCTTTAGTTGAGATCATAATTGGTGTTCGAGTAATCTTGACTCTTCGCTCAGCCAACAGTCTAGGCCAAAACTTATAGAAGAAAGCAATTAACAATGGGCTGATGTGTCCAATACCATCGTGGTCAGCATCTGTAAGAGTTGCGATGTTCTCATATTGCATATTGTCTACACTATCAGGATCATTGATGTTCAAACCAAGAACAGCAACCAACTCAGACAACTCTTTGTTCTTTAGCACGTCTGCTGGTTTCATGTCCCACGTATTCATAATAACCCCTCTGAGCGGCATAGCGCCCACCTTATCAGCGTTACGAACTTTCAGTAGGAACCCCATGGCAGAATCTCCCTCGACAATCTTAAGTGTCGCTGAGGGCTTGTTAGCGGCAATGTGCTTAGCTACCTTTACCTTGCGAAGGTTCTTTTGAGCTAGAGTAGCGGCTCGTTTATCTTGCGCCAACTTCTTAGCCAACTGAGCCTCAATGATTGGTTCGATGATCGAAGGTGTATTCATAATCTTCTGTGAGTAGAACACAAAGTCCTTAACACCAGACTCAAGATAATGCGCTTTGACATTACCCATTGGATTTGTCAGACGCTCTTTTGTTTGCGAATCAAACTTTGGATTGACAAAGTTACGACTGAACATCACGAACGACAGACCACTTTTGATTGTGATCTTAGCCATTTCGATCTTATACTTACGCTTGATCTTAACGACAAGTTCGTCAACGATACCATTCATCACGAAGTCAACGTATGTGCCGCCTTGGCGTGTGTTCACACCATTGACATATGAGTTTGATCTAAAACCATCTTCACTGGATGCAATGAAGAAAGAAAGGTTGTCGCTCTTTTCAATAATAGAAGCTTCACCCTCTTGGATGAACATCTCAGAATATTTCTTAAGGTTATTTACCTTGATGCGTTTCTTATTGAAAGAGAAAGCAATCTCAGGGAAAGCCATTTGTAATGCAATCAAACGATCTTCAAGCAAAGCAAGAGTGTCGAGATCATTAAGGTTGTTCACCTCAAACAAATCAAAGTCTGGTATGAATGAAACTTCAGTACCATTGCCAGTCTTTTCTTTCTTTGTCTCACGTATCTTCTCAGCACCATTCGTACACGACACTTGAAGGATAGTTCCTTTAGACCATGTTTTACCAGTGAACTTAGCTGATAGGAAGTTAGTAGCTGATGATCCAACGCCATTCGTGCCAATGGTAACACGTTCGTCATCAAAAGACGTACCCGCATTAACTCTAGTCCAAGCCGCTGTAGCCCTAGCTATAGTCTTCTTGGTAGTTGCATCAAACACATCCTCATGTGGGATGCCACGTCCGTTGTCAGAGATAGTAATAGAGTTATCCATCTTGACTGATACGTCGATTTTATTAGCGTGTTTAAAGTTTGTTCGAATCGCCTCATCGATTGAGTTGTCGAGTATTTCATCTACCATTTTAGATAGTGCAGGAACGTACTTTGCAGTTTTCCATTCACCCATGACAAATCGCTCAACTTCCTCAAGAGAACTTGACCCCATATACATACCAATACGTTCTCTGACGTGTTGACGTGCGGTTAAAATTTTAAAATCTTCTGCCATTGATCAAGCAATCCTTCCGTGGACAAATTCGTAATTGTTATTTAGCAACATTTATAAATAGTATCATAGAAAAGAATGTTTGTCAAATAGGAAAGTTTTGAAAATGAATACTAATTACCTATCGCCCATCGGTTTTACTGTGGCTGTGTCTCGTTTGCCTCACGTAGAATTCTTCACACAGAAAGCTTTTATTCCAGGTGTCACATTGGAAGCACCACAACTAGCAAACCCTATGGGTAACTTGTTTGTTGCTGGTGACAGATTGGCATACCAAGATTTAGACTTAAGTTTTCTTGCAGATGAAAACATGACTAACTACATGGAATGTTATAATTGGATGCATGCTCTTTCAAGCCCTGAGAAGTTTGATGATTATGCACCATTGGAAAAAGGTGTTGAAGGTCTTACTAGTGACATCAGCATCATGATCTTGAACAGCAATAAGAATATGAATATCATATTTAACTTTATAAACTGCACACCAGTATCTCTAAGCGCTGTAAATCTTGACGTGACTGGAACTGATGTTTTTTACCCAGAAGTTAACATGTCCTTCAGATATGACAGGTACACCTTCCAAAAGGTTGCTTGACAATACTCAATAACTGTGGTATAATCCTCTTATTATATTAGAGAGGGTTATGTTTTGGAAAATAAAATCAGTGAGATTTGGTCAGAAGATTCGAAGATCAACGAAAACGACTTAATGAATGAGTTGCGGAATATACCTTCACTGCACAGTAAGTATTATAACATGTACTACAATGAAGCACTGCGTGTTAAGAAGCTCAAGGGCGACTACAAAGAACTTGAGATGGACAAGCGTGACTACTATAGTGGTGAGATGGCTGAAGAAGACTTGCGAGTTCGTGGTTGGAAGCCATTTCAAAGAAAAGTAATACGTGCTGACTTGGATAAACACATCCAATCCGATAGAGATGTTATTAACCTAAGCCTCAAGATTGATTTTCATTCAGAGAACGCAAACTATCTTGAGAGCATTATCAAAACAATCCATAGTCGTAACTTCATAATTAAATCAATGGTAGACGTAATTAAGTTCCAAGCAGGGGAATATTGATCGTTAGCCAACTTGTATAAATAGTAGCATATACTATGAACAAGTGAGGTTAACATGGCTGAAGTAATTACTGTTGAACAACTGGATGCTATCAATCTAAAAGTAACTGCTGATCCAGGCATTCGTCAAGAGATACAAGAGTTCTTTTCTTTTAGACCAGCCAATTATCAATTCACACCAAGTTTCAGAAATAAAGTTTGGGATGGCTTCATTAGGCTTTATAGTCCAATGCGCCCTACCCTAATGGTTGGATTGATGAAGAAACTAATTATCTTCTGTGAAGACCGTGGTTATGACATCAATGCTCCTGATCATTTGATTCATGGTGAAGAAATCCCTGATGATTACGGTATGACAATAGCTAGGGAAGTGAACTGTAAGTTTACTCCAAGAGACTACCAAAACAAATACATTGTTGACGCCTTACGTGATAGTAGATCATTATCTTTGTCACCAACATCGTCTGGTAAGTCTCTGATCATTTATTTAATCCAACAACATTATTACAATAAATTTAATCACAGAACTCTTATCATTGTTCCTACGATATCTCTTGTTCATCAGATGCAAGGTGACTTTATTGAATATGGTTGTGACCCTGATGCAATCCACATAATTAAGGGTGGTGCTGAGAAGAATACAGACAGACCTGTTGTTATATCTACATGGCAGTCATTAGCAAAGTTGCCCAAAGATTGGTTCGATCCGTTCAAAGTAGTTCTTGGGGATGAGGCACATCAGTTCCAAGCTAAATCACTTCAGAAGATCATGAGCATGTTGCCTGAGTGTTACTATAGACATGGGTTTACTGGTACGTTAAAGTCAGAAGAAAGTAAGACACACCAACTTGTTCTTGAAGGATGTTTTGGTTCTGTTAGACAACATGTCACTACAAAGAACCTTATTGATGATGGTACTGTAGCTGACTTTGATGTGAAGGCAATTGTTCTTTCTCATAACAAAGATATACGTAAAAGCTTCAAGAAGGCTATCAATCAACTTGAGAATACTAAAAAGTTTTCTGCTGAACGTGAGTTCCTAGTGAACTGCGAACGAAGAAACATATTCCTTAGAAATTTACTGTGGTCTTTAGAGGGTCAGAATAACTTGGTCTTGTTTGATTTGGTTGAGAAACATGGTAAACTGTTAGAACCCCTTTTTCAAAAAGATGGCAGAGAGCTACATTTTATTCATGGTGGTGTTAAAGGTGAAGAGCGTGAACGTGTTAGACATCTAGTCGAGAATGATCCTGAGAAGAAACATAATATTCTTGCTTCATTTGGTACTTTCTCTACTGGTGTTAACCTTAAGAGATTGGATAATGTTATCTTTGCTTTTGGTGGCAAATCAGAGATTAAAGTGTTGCAGTCTGTTGGTCGTTCACTAAGAAAAGGTAATGGTTCTGATAAAGCTGTTCTTTATGATATTTCTGATGATTTGTCATCTGGAGCATATACCAATTATACATTAGATCATTTCCGTAAAAGAGTTGAGATGTATGGAGAGCAACAGTTTAAGATGAAAATCTTTACTGTAGAGATATAGCCTTAGATAGCCTTAAAGAATCTTATTTATTATCATAAGGGCTAACCCTATTATACACGGCATGAAAAGTTTGTCAAGTAAAAAATGCATGGTTGACAGATTAAGGTAGTTATGGTATACTTAAAGAAATCATAAGGAGATATTTATGGCACGTCGAGCTAAAAAAAATTATGTAAACAACAGAGACTTACTAGATGCTTTAGTCAAGTACCAAAGCGATTGTAAAGACGCAGAAGAAGCAGGGGAAGACTTGAAACCTCGTGTCCCAGATTATATTGGAACTTGCATCTTTCAAATTGCAACACGACTATCCACCAAACCAAACTTCAGTGGCTATACATATAAAGATGACATGATCTCTGATGGGATTGAGAATTGTCTATTGTATATTGGTAACTTCAATCCAGAGAAATCATCCAATCCATTTGCGTACTTTACACAGATCATTTGGTATGCATTCTTAAGACGTATTGCCAAAGAGAAAAAACAGATGTATATTCGTTTCAAGTCAAGCCAACAGATGATTTCAACAGGTGGAACATATGAAGGTGGTGATGAGGTATTAAATCTGTATACAAATGCCGACTATATGAATACATTTGTTCAAGACTTCGAAGACAAGATTGAACGTGACAAAGCTAAGAAAAAAGAAGACGCAAAATCAGTTGATGCCAAAAAAGAGGACTAAAGATGAAAATCGCAATCATCACCGATATGCACCTTGGAGTACGTGGAGACTCCAAGGTGTTCTTGGATCACCAAGAGAAATTCTTCTCTGAGGTATTCTTTCCGTATATCGATGAACACAACATCAAGACTGTTCTTGATCTTGGTGATACCTTTGATCGTCGTAAGTATATTAACTATGTAACTCTTAATAGAGCTAAGAAGTTTTTCTTTAACCAACTACAAGAAAGAAACATAGAGTACCATGCTATCACAGGCAATCACTCTGTTTACTATTCAAACACCAATGAGATCAACTCAATGGATTTGTTGCTTCAAGAGTATGACAACTTTCACATTTACGAGTCTGCCCCAGTAGATTTGACGTTTGGCTCCACTAATGTGGTTATGGTTCCATGGCTGACTAAAGACAACATTCAGAACTCACTAGATGTTTTGAAAACAAGTAAGGCTCATATCTGTATGGGTCACTTCGATATTGTTGGCTTTGAGATGTTGAAGGGTACTTTATGTAGTCATGGATTGAACAAAGAAGTATTTACTCACTTTGAGTCTGTTTACTCTGGACACTTCCATCACCCATCTGAGTACGGCAACATCAATTACCTTGGTGCGCCATATGAAATGACATGGAGTGATCACGGCGGCAAACGCGGCTTTAGAGTTCTTGACACTGAAACACGTGATCTTGAATGGGTTCTTAACCCCACACCGATATACCACAAAATCGAATATGATGATGCTGATATGACAGTCGAAGATGTTGAGGCACTTGATATCTCTAACATCAATAATGCTTTCATTAAAGTCATTGTGAAAAACAGAACTAATCCGTATGTATATGATTTATTCCTTGACAAACTATCCGATAGTGGTGCATCAGATGTGAAATCTGTAGAAGATTCGCTAAACTTAGAAGATAGTGGCGTTGAGGAAATACTTGATCAGAGTGCTGACACCAAGGATATTCTCCACAGCTACATTGAGACTTTAGATACAGCGGCTAACAAGGCGGCGATTAAACAGATTGTTGATGAACTATACAATGAGGCACTAAGTCTATGAAAATACAATTCCAAAGTGTGCGATATAAAAATCTCTTGTCATCTGGCAACGCTTGGACAGAGATACAGTTAGACAAGAGTAGAACAACACTGATTAGTGGTTCTAACGGTAGTGGCAAGTCTACACTGTTGGACGCTATTGTATTTGCACTGTATGGTAAGGCTTTCCGTAAGATCAACAAAGCACAACTGGTCAACAGTATTAATGGACGTGAGGCGATGGTTGAGGTGATCTTTAAGATTGCCCAGAACTATTATAAGATTGTTCGTGGGATTAAACCTAACGTATTCGAGATTTGGAAGAACGGCGAACTTATCGATCAAGAGGCGGCTACTAAAGATTACCAGACCTACCTTGAGCAAACTATTCTCAACTTGAACTACAAGTCGTTCAATCAAATTGTTGTTCTTGGCTCTGCTACCTATGTCCCATTCATGGAACTGACTGCACAAGCAAGACGTGAAATCATTGAAGACCTCTTGGACATTCAAGTGTTTTCTACGATGAATACTCTACTGAAAACTCGTGTGTCAGACAATAAGACTGAAATTAATGAGAACAGCTATAAAATTGACTTGGTTGAGACACAACTGAAATCAGCAAAAGAACACAACGCATCTATCCGTGCTATCAAAACAGGAGAAGTCGATAAGATCAAAGAGAAGATGAAAGGTCACCTCGACAGTATTGGTGAGGCACAGAAATGGATAGAAACTACTCAGGACATTATACAAGTAATTGTCGATGATATTTCTGACAAGGCTGAGATGAAAGCCAAAGACTATAAGGCAAATGAACTTTCTCGCAACATAGAGATTACGATGGCTAATCACAAGAAAGAACTGTCATTCTACCATGATCATAACGATTGCCCTACATGCAAGCAAGGTATTGAACATGACTTTAAAGCCAGTATCGTTGCTGAAAAGGACAAAAAGATCATTGAGTTGCAAGAGGGGCTAGAAAAATTAGCAGTGAAGCGCAAAGTATACACTGATCGTCTTGAGTCTATATCTATTCTTGAGGATCAAATCCGTGATGGTAATATGAAAATTGGTGATCACAGAGCTACCATCAAGATGGCTAAAAGCGCCCTAATGTCTTATAAAAACGAATTGGACACAGCAGAGAAAGATGTTGAGACTATCGACACGACAAAGCTGAATAATCTTAATGAAACACTTAGCACTACAAAGTCTGATCAAGAAACATTACACAAAGACAAAGAAACACTTTTGGTTGTACAGGCTATCCTAAAGGATGGTGGTATCAAAACACGTATCATTAAGCAGTACATCCCAGTGATGAACAAGCTGATTAATACGTACCTTGGTGCATTTGATCTGTTTGTGGACTTCCAACTTGATGAGAACTTTAATGAGGTCATCAAGTCAAGGTTCCGTGACACATTTTCGTATGCGTCTTTCTCTGAGGGTGAGAAACTACGTATTACATTGTCAATCATGTTGGCATGGCGTTCTGTTGCAAAGCTACGCAACAGTGTGTCAACAAACTTGCTTTTATTGGATGAAACGCTAGATGGCGCTTTAGACGCAGTAGGAATTGAAAACTTGATTGACCAACTACACAATTTAAACGCAGACGATAATATATTTGTAATCTCTCACAGGGGGTTGCAATTCGGTGATAAATTTGATTCGAACATCACCTTCCAGAAAGTAAAGAACTTTAGTGAAATAGCAAAATAGGAAACAGAATGAGACATTCAATAGAAGACCTAATCAGACGTATTAATGTGATGCATGATAAAGCTATCCTTCTGCATAGAGTACGTAATGAATTTTCTGAACAAGCTGAAAAAGTATATGATAAAACAACTTGCCAAGCACTTATTGATGATATACAAGCTATGGCATTGGGTATCGCTAAAGATAACGAAGGTACTGACATAATTACTGAGATGGAGTATAAAAATGAAAATTGAAGTTGGCAAAACATATAATTTGGTAAACAAAAATCGTTGGGACTTTGTGGATGTAGAAGTGTTTCTCCCAGTAGATGATGACTTGTTGGATAAGGGTCTTGGCGTAAATATCCAAACCGAATGGAAGTCTGGTGAGTTGCAGGTCACAATTAAAAACAAAGATGAAGCGGAAACGTTACAACAAATCGTTGATCATGAAGTAGAACTTTGCCATAGTGACTTCGAAGAGTGTGATACACAATCGACATATTCTGGCAATAGTTACTTTGTATTCCACCCAGGATGGACAAAAGAAGCAATAGAGAAGCTTGAGGCAGACTGGGAAGCACGATCAGATGATCTCTTTGACAGGCTTGAATTTTTAGAAGAAATTGGATATGAAGCAGATTATATCGAAACGTATATCAGCAATGGTGTTGAGATTGAAGAATGGGTTGACGAAGCCGAATAACTGTGTTATCATAGTCTAAACACAAGCAAGGATTACAATGTCTAAATTTTACACATCAGTTGAGCGCTATGGTCAGAATATTCTTTGGCGTGGCTATGAGAATGGCAAGCAGTTCAGCAAGAAGGTTAAGTTTCAACCAACTCTTTTCACGAATGGCAAGAAAGATGTTACTGATACTAAGTACAGAAGTCTTACCACTGACAAGCCATTAGTACCACACCAATTAGACAGTATGAAAGAAGGCAAAGAGTTTGTAGAGCGCTATAAAGATGTGCATGGTCTTGAGATTGCAGGAAACACTAATTATGTGTCGCAGTTCATCCAAGAAAATTATCCTAATGAAATCAAGTTTGATCCAAGCCTGATCAACATCGTATCGTTTGATATTGAGGTTGACATTGCTTCTGGATATCCTGATGTAAAAACTGCTGACAAATCTATTACGTCTATTGCTTACAAATCATCTAAGTCTTCTGATTATCACTTGCTTGGTCTTAAGGATTACGACAAAGACGAAACTTTGCTTGATCTACACCCAGACAACATTCACTTCATGAAGTTTGACAGCGAAGAAGCTTTGCTGAAGAGATTTAAAGAGCTATGGATTAACCGCTATCCTGATATCATTACAGGTTGGAACGTAGAATACTTTGATATTCAGTATATCATTACTCGTATGATACGTTTGTTTGGCGAAGAATGGGTAAAAGACTTAAGCCCATGGCGCAATGTACGTCCCAAAGAGCGTGAGATGTTTGGCAAGATGCAAGGTACATATCAGATCAGTGGTATGACTGTCGTTGACTATATGGATGCTTTCAAGAAGTTTGGCTACAAGTATGGCACACAGGAGAGCTACAAGCTTGATCACATTGCCTATACCGTTCTTGGTGAGAAGAAACTTGATTACTCTGAGTATGGCAACCTAAACGCATTGTATGAGCAAAACCCACAGCTATATCTGGACTATAACCTTAAGGACACTTGGTTGATCCAACGGTTTGAAGATGAGACAGGTTTGATGTCTCTCGTGATGACTGTTGCCTATGGCGGTGGTGTAAACTACCAAGATGCCTTTGGTACTGTTGGTATTTGGGAAACAACACTGTATCGTCGCCTGATGAAAGATGGCAAGGTTCCACCAGTTAAAGGTGAGCCAGGTCAACGTGTGGGTGAACTTGTTGGGGGTTATGTAAAAGACCCAAAAGTTGGGATGCACCCATGGATTGTTTCGTTCGATCTTAACTCTCTGTATCCACACCTAATGCTACAGTATAACATGTCACCAGAGACATACCTAGAAAGTGAGCGTAAGCAAGTATCACAAGACATGGTTCTTGAAGGTCGTTTCCAGAATAATGACCCATCTATGTCTGTTGGTGCGAATGGTGCTTGTTTCAGTAACAAGTTTAAAGGCGTTATCCCTAGCATCATTGATGAATACTATAACAACCGTAAGGTCATCAAGCAGAACATGCTTAAAGTCGAACAGCAATTAGAAGATGCTACTGATGCATCTGAGAAGTCACGTCTGAAGCGTGAAGCTACACAGCTACACAACTCACAGATGGCTATCAAAATTGCTATGAACTCATTGTATGGCGCAACTGCTAACGTGTACTTCCTGTACTATATTAACGACATGGCAGAAGCAATTACGACATCTGGTCAGTTGTCTATTCGATATGCGCAGAAGTCCGTGAACGATTACCTAAATCGTATCCTTAAGACTGACACAGATTACATTGTGTATATCGACACTGACTCTATCTATGTTGACATGGCTCCAATTGTTGAGAACGCATTTGGTACGGTAGACATTGATCGTAAGAAGGGTGAGGATTTCCTTGACAAGGTTTGTCAGATGAAGATCGAACCTGTTATTGATGCTGGTTACGAGAAGCTTGCTAAAGACATGGGTGCGTATCGCCAAGCGATGTTCATGAAGCGTGAGAAGATTACAGACAAGTCCATCTTTATTGCTAAGAAGCGTTATATAATGAATACTCTGAACTCTGAGGGTGTACACTATGATAAGCCAAAGGTGTCGGTGACTGGTCTTGAGTCTGTGCGTTCTTCAACACCCGAAGTGTGTCGTGATAAACTAAAAGCATCTTTCGAAGTTATCATGAATGGTACTGAAGAATCTGTGCAAGAGTTTATTGAGAAATTCAGACAAGAATTCTACAGCCTACCACCAGAAGATATTGGTCGTAATAGTGGTACGCAAGATTTAGCTAAGTATATGGATGGGGTATCTCTTTACAAGAAAGGTTGTCCAATGCACGTCCGTGGCTGTATCTTGTATAACCATGAATTGAAGAAAAAAGACTTGGGTAAAACGTATGAGCCAATTGCTGGGGGTGACAAGATTAAATACGTCTACCTCAAGTCGCCAAATCCAATCCGTGAGAACATTGTTTCATTCCCTGGTCAACGTTTACCACCAGAGTTTGAACTAGCAAACTACATAGACTATGAAAAACAGTTCGAGAAGGTGTTTCTAAGCCCTATCGAAGCAATACTAGAGGCCGTTGGTTGGTCAGCGGTCAAAGTCAACACAATAGACAGCTTTTTTGTATAGGGGGGAATATAAATGACTACTGAAGATGATGAATATCGTTTAGCACTACTCAAGAAACGACATAAGAAACAACATGACATGGTTGAAGCTCTGGAAGGTGAAAAAGCACCAGAAAAGCATACAAAGAAAGCAAAAGTCGAAAAACTTAAGCTGAAAGATGAGATTACAATGCTTGAGAGTAAAATTAGCTTGCAAGATAACTAATTCTGTGGTATAATGAATAATTACAACCATCCAAAGGAGTTATGCTAATGGCAACCCATTTTATATTTGATTTTGAAACTATTGGTACTAACTCACGAAAAATCCCTGCAATTGATGTGTCTTACACTACATTTGAGTGGAAACGGTTTACAGAAAACCCATATACGTTTAAGGAGTTGGTTCTTGGGATGGAACAGGCTAAATTTGATATTAAGGATCAGATGACGAACCATGGATGTGCATACAAGAAAAGTGATCTTGATTGGTGGTTATCGCAACCACCAGAATTGAGAAAAAACCTCAAACCATCAGCCAATGATCTGTCTGCAAGTCAGTTTATAGAAAAGCTTGTAGATTATCTACGTTCTTCTAATAAGATTGAATGTTGGTGGTCGAGAGGCAATACTTTTGATCCAATTATCCTAGACCGTATTGCAGAAGATGCTGGCAAACAAAGTTTGCTGAGCCAATACTTAAAGCATTATGCTGTACGTGACACTCGTACATTCATTGATGCGAAATTTAACTTTGACATCGATCCTAATGGGTTTATTCCTGTTAGTAACGTAGAGAAGTGGAATTACAACTTTAACGCCCATGACAGTAAGCATGATGTAGCGGCTGATATTTTACGCCTTCAGTCTATTACTAGGGCAGAGCATGACTTGGAGATAACTGAAATATGAAACTACAAATATCAATCGAAGAACTTCGAAAACACAAAATCTTTATTGGTACGCCAATGTATGGTGGCAACTGTAGTGGGTCATATACAAAATCGTGTACTGATCTAGCTATGATGTGTGCCGCTAACGGTATCGATGTTCGTTTTTATTACTTGTTCAATGAGAGCCTAATCCAAAGGGCAAGAAACTACGTTGTAGATGAGTTTATGCGCTCTGACTGCACACACCTTATCTTTATTGATTCTGACATTGCATTTGACCCTCGTGACGTACTAGGTCTAATTGCAATCCAAGTCTCTGATCCTAAGTTCAATGTCGTGACAGGTCCTTATCCTAAGAAAACTATTGCATGGGAAAAGGTCAAGAAGGCTGTTGAAATCGGTAAAGCAGAAGACACGCCATTCGCATTGGATCAATACACAGCGGATTATGTTTTCAATCCAATTAATAAGCTTGCTAGTTTTAATCTTTCTGAGCCTCTTGAGATTGGCGAAGGTGGTACAGGCTTCATGTGTATTCCAAGAGAAACCTTTGAGAAATACAAAGAAGCATATCCAGAATACTCATATAAACCCGATCATATCCGTACTGAAAACTTTGATGGTTCGAATGAGATCATGGCTTACTTTGATTGTATTATTGATCCAAAGACCAAGCGTTATTTGAGTGAGGACTACTTCTTCTGTCACAAAGCACGTGCTGCTGGGATGCAAGTATGGATGTGTCCATGGATGCAAATCAACCACATTGGCTCTTATATCTTCAAGGGCAACATGGCGGCTATTGGTTCGTTGGGTGTATCAGCAACGGCTGATAAGTCAGCTAGTAAAAAAACTTATAAAAAGGATTGACAACCACGAAAACGGTGATATTGTGCAGACATAGATAGCAACAAAGGAATGTTAAAATGGATGATGATCTGTCAATCTTTAAGGAATCTGCACGTAAAGCCGAAATCAACTCACTTATTTCCAAACTCCAAGAATCCGCCACCAGACGATTTGCGGAACATAACGAATCATATATGGCAGGGGTACTCGAAAGTTTGCTAACAACTTCGATGATGGGAATGACTGAATGGCAATATGAGACAACATCAGAAGTCATCACCAATCTAACAAATATTTCTTGTGAATGAGGGGTTGTTGCCTATCAAAACATAATATTGCTTGACACGCATATTAAATTGTGATATGCTGTGTTAATACAAATAAAACAAAACAAAACTTGGAGACTATATAATGAAATTTTCTGAACGAACTCTGACAATACTTAAGAGTTTCTCCACTATCAACAAATCTATCTTGATGGAAGGTGGGAATACTCTTAAGACTATTACACCAGAAAAAACCTTGATTGCCAAGGCGACGATTGCTGATACCATTCCGTCTCAGGCATGTATTTACGATTTATCACGCTTTTTATCTATCTTGGGTCTTTATAATGATCCTGACGTAGAATTTCATGATAAATACTTCTTAGTAACTGAAGGCAAACAGCGTACTAAATACGTATTCGCAGATATCTCTATGATTCATGCGGCTCCTACTAAGGAGATTGAATTGCCGACTAAAGATGTTGAAGTGAATGTTACATGGAATGATCTTCAATCGGTAATTAAAGCGGCGGGTGTACTTCAATTCCAAGAAGTCGCATTTGTCGGTGAGGAAGGTAAGATTTACCTCAAAGCAATCAGTAGCACCGATACAGGGGCTGATGATTATGGTATTGAAATTGGTACTACCAATGATACCTTTAAGGTTATTATCAAGACAGATAACCTCAAGCTATTGCCTCAAGACTATAGCGTAACTCTATGCGCAAAAGGCATTTCTGAGTTTAAAAGCCCAGATGCTACATACTATGTGGCAATCGATACCAAATCAACTTATCGGAAAGGATAATTAATATGAGCGAACAAGATCAACAACAACAGCAAGAGCCTGTATCAATCTCATTGCAAGACATTGCAACTGTGGTACAACTAATTGATGTTGTAAGTCGCCGTGGTGGCATTGAAGGACGTGAACTAGCAGGTGTAGGTATGCTACGCAACAAGCTAGAGATGTTCCTACAGCAAAATGCACCACAAGGTGAAGCACCAGAAGGTGGTCTGCCATCAGAAGCTCCAGCAGACATTCCTGCTGATGCTCCATTGGCTGACAAAGTATCTAACTAAGACTAAGCGATGTAGGCTCTCGCTATAAACCTACAACTTATTTTTATATGATGAAATGGTGAACACATGACAATTGATGCAAAAACAAACGAAGTATTGTGGGTTGAGAAATATCGTCCACAGAAAATTGAAGATACAATCCTTAGCCCAAAGCTAAAGTCAACCTTCCAACAATTCATCAAAGATGATAGCGTACCAAACCTTCTACTGTCTGGTGGCCCAGGTGTTGGTAAAACAACTGTTGCCAAAGCCATGTTAGAAGAAATGGGTTGTGACTATATCGTCAAGAATGGCTCTTTGAACGTAAACATTGATACACTACGGTATGACATCTCGACATATGCATCTGCTGTATCCCTTAGTGGTGGTCGCAAGTATGTGATCTTTGATGAGGCAGACTATCTTAATGCTAATGCAGTTCAACCAGCATTACGGAATTTCATTGAGGAATACTCTTCTAACTGTGGATTCATCTTTACCTGTAATTTCAAAAATCGTATCATTGCACCACTGCGTTCACGTATGTCAGCTATTGACTTTACGATTGAAAGCGCTGACAAGCCCAAACTTGCGGCTTCATTCTACAAACGTGTTCTATCTATCTTAGAACAAGAAAACGTTAAGTTCGACAATAAAGTTGTTGCTAAGGTTGTAGAACAGCACTTCCCTGATTTCCGTCGAGTATTAACTGAGCTACAATCATATGCGGCTTCTGGTAGTATTGACGAAGGTATCTTTGTTAACCTCAAGCAAGAGTCTCTTGAAGAAGCATTCCGTATGCTGAAAGTAAAAGACTGGTCTAATCTACGCAAGTGGGTTGCCAAGAACTCTGATCAAGACATGAATGAGATGTTTCGTCGTATCTATGATATGGCACAACAGAAAGTAGAACTGCGCAGTCTTCCAGGATTTGTCGTAACTATTGCTGATTACATGGACAAGGCTACGCGATGCGCTGACTTGGAAATCAATATGGTGGCATTCATGTCTGAAGTTATGATGGAAGCTGATTACAAATGAAGATCAAAGGCACAACTATCCAACCAGTACAACCTGTTTCCAAAACAGTTTTTGTCAAAGATAAACCACGCGAAGAGCAACCCGATAGGGCGGCTCGTTTCGCGCAGTACATGAAAGACAAGGAAAATGGGTAAGTGGGCTGATGCATTATTCAGCAAAGTGATATGTTGGGAATGTAATAAGAGAATAGCGAAGAAAGACATCAACACAGTTAATGTCGATACACAGGATGGCAAATTGGACTTGAAACTTTGCGCAACCTGTGTTATACCGTTTAATGATATGCTAAAAGATTTGGAGAATACAATTGCCGAAAGAAATAACACCCTTTGATTTTATTAATGCGGCTTCGTTCTCTAAGGATGATCTCATTAATAATCATGAAGTGCCAGAACAAGCTGAGAAGCTGTATACGGCTTATATTGTTAATCGTGGCTTCGCTAACTTTGAAGATACAATTCTTCACGCGAATGAAATGAACCAACGTCCTAATCTATTCAGTGGCGCTCAATTCGACTACTATCGTGGTGCTTTGCGTAAACGCAAACGCTTCTCTAAGTGGTTCAAGCCAGATGCTGATAAAGACTTGGATGCTCTACAAGAAGTATATCAGTGCAACCGTACAGTCGCTAAAATGTACCAGAAAGCACTAAGTCCTGATCAAATGTCAGAAGTACACACCAAACTACAGACAGGGGGTTAGAGAAAAGCCAATTTAGATAAATATATCCGATGGTCGAGATATTGACGATCAGCATAACATAATAATAATAAAAAAAGGTGCTTTGGATTATGAACTCAGAAGATTTATTTAAAGGTGTAGGAATTGAGATTGCTCTTCCAACACCAGATAGTTTCCTAAAGGTAAAAGAAACTCTCACTCGAATTGGCATTTCATCAAGAAAAGAAAAAAAGCTATACCAGACTTGTCACATCTTGCATAAACAAGGTAGGTATGCTATACTACACTTTAAGGAACTGTTCATCTTAGATGGTAAGACAGATACCTTTATCGAAGAAGACGCATCAAGAAGAAATACAATCGTTAATCTTTTAGAAGAGTGGGGCTTGGTTTCTGTTATACAAACAGAAAAAGCTCAAGACCCAGTAGCTCAACTAAATCAAATTAAAATCTTATCTCACAAAGAGAAAAGCAATTGGACTTTGGAAGCTAAGTATAACATCGGAAAGAAGTGAAATGAATATTTATAGAATGAATGAGAAAGCAGAACTCCCAAAGTATGCAACAAAAGGCTCAGCCTGTTTCGATATCAAAGCATGTTTTAAGAAGGGTGATAGGCTCAAGGGCGTCAACTCTTGGAATAAAGAACAAGCGGTAGCAGTTAAGGGTGTATCCACAGAGATGGACGCATTTCAGCTACCACCAGGAATTAGGGTACTAGTACCCACAGGATTAATTTTCGACGTGCCAGAGAAACATGTTTTAAAACTATTCATTCGTTCTGGATTAGCCTTGAAGAAAGGTTTGTCTTTGTCGAATGGCACTGGAATTATCGATTCTGATTACACACTAGAGACGTTTATTATGTTACAAAACAACACCGACAGTCTTGTCAAGATCACTAATGGTGATCGTATAGCTCAAGGTATGCTTGAAAAAGTTGTTCAACTAAAAATTGCAGAAACAACAAAGCCAATGGAATTAACTGAGCGAGATGGGGGTTTCGGTTCAACAGGAGAATAAGCTCATGCTTAGATACTTAATACCGACTATTTTATTATCTACAGGGGCTGTAGCCCAACAGGCTACGCCTTTTATTTCACACCAAGAATGTGCATCGATGCAATTTGTGGCTAACCAAGCTTCCAAGTATGGCGAGACTATGTTATTCGCTGGTTCGATAATTCAGATGCATGCATCCAAAAATCTTGTAAAAGGACAAATGGTCTTCACTACAAATCAGGATACTGGATCGTGGACGCTAGTTCATATATTTGATAACGGTGTTGCTTGTATGGTAGCTAATGGAATGGATTTTGAACCTTACGTATCAAAATAGCCCAAAAAGTTGACATTCTGAATAAACTGTGTTATAAATAAACATGTGATGCCTAATGGGTCACATATTTAAATCTTGCTTAATAAAAGGAGATAGCAAAATGAATACACGTAGAATTACAACTGATTTTCTAAACGATCCATTCTTAATCGGTTTTGATCGAATGATCGAAAGAATGCGAGATACGTCACCTGGAGGCCAGACCTCATATCCACCATACAACATCGTAAAGCTAGATGATGATCAATATGAGTTGCAGTTAGCAATTGCAGGGTTCACTTATGACGATATCGACATTCAAATCAAAGAAGGAATTTTGACGATTGAAGGCAAAAAAGAAACGCCAGAAGATGATGTTCAATATATTCATCGTGGAATTTCTGCACGATCCTTCTCAAGAGTTTTCACACTAGCTGATTCAGTTGTTGTGAATGGCGCTGACCTTATCGATGGTGTCCTATCCGTCAAATTGGAAAACGTAATACCAGAAGCTAAGAAACCTCGTAAGATTGAAATCAATCGTGGGGAACCAGAGTTTCTAAAGGGGTGATGTCCTAAAGCATCAATGGGGGGAGACAACTTCCCCCATTTTTT
>TARA_B110000483_G_scaffold69540_2_pt1 | contig 18776 bp, 11 predicted proteins | sample TARA_B110000483 | Tara Oceans TARA_B110000483 (sample SAMEA4398176) | marine metagenome | biome: Polar Biome; feature: [SRF] surface water layer (ENVO:00010504); material: water (ENVO:00002006), including particulate matter (ENVO:01000060) such as... | depth 5 m
CCCGCCCGATCTAAATGCTATCTCCTAAATAAGCGACTCTCATTTCTTATTCTTTCGAAGCGTAGCCATTCAAATTATTCAATCTTACGCTCCCTTCAATTCATTAATCAGTATATATAGTATTTCTGCTGCAGCTTCTGCTATGATTGTACCTGGACCAAACACTGCCGCTGCACCCGCATCAAATAAGAGTTGATAATCTTGTGGAGGGATCACGCCTCCAACAATCACCATGATATCTTCTCTACCGATCTTCTCCAATTCCTGTATTGTTTCAGGCACTAGTATTTTATGTCCTGCAGCTAATGATGATATACCTAGAATGTGCACATCATTTTCAGCAGCTTGTCTTGCCGCCTCTCCTGGCGTTTGAAATAATGGTCCGATATCCACATCAAATCCAAGATCAGCGAAACTCGTAGCTATAATTTTGGCACCCCTATCGTGCCCATCTTGACCCAATTTAGCTACCATAATCCTTGGGCGCCTTCCCTCCATCTTTGTAAATTCTTCGGATAGCATTCTTGCATTACTGAATTTTTCGTCCATCTTTATTTCTTTAGCGTATACACCTGAGATTGATTTAGTTGTCGCTTTGAACCTTCCATATTCGGCTTCTATAGCATCTGAAATCTCACCTAATGTAGCTCGACATCTAGCTGCCCCTATTACTGCGGCTAGTATATTTGAATTACTGTCCTTTGCGGCTGCAGTTACCTTAGCTAAAGCAGCGCCAACTTTAGCTTGATCTCGAGTAGTTTTCATCTTCCCAAGTCTAGCGACTTGGCTGTTTCTGACTTTAGTATTATTTACTTCTAACGTATCTAATTGAGTGAGTGATTCTGGCTTGAAGATATTCACACCAATAACTTGCTGAGCCAAGCTATCTATCTGCGCTTGCTTACGAGCTGCTGCTTCTTCTATTCTAGATTTTGGCAAACCAGACTCTATTGCCTTTGTCATACCTCCAAGTTCTTCTACTTCCAAGATGTGTTGCCATGCTTTCTCAATAAGATCATTAGTTAATGACTCTACATAATAAGAGCCCGACCATGGATCGATAGCCTGCGTGATACCCAGGTCCGATTGCATATACTTCTGAGTATCTCTAGCAATTCCAGCAGAATAATCTGTAGGTAAAGCTATGGCTTCATCTAGTGAATTGGTATGCAATGACTGTGTTCCCCCAAATGCCGCGGCTAGTCCTTCGATACACGTACGTGCCACATTATTATAAGGATCTTGTGCAGTAAGACTATATCCTGATGTCTGGCAATGTGTCCTTAGAGCCATGGACTTAAGGTTTTCTGGATTGTACTTCTTGACGATGCGTGCCCAAAGTACCCTTGCCGCTCTCATCTTAGCGATCTCCATGAAAAAATTCATGCCAATACCCCAAAAGAAAGAAAATCGTGGGACAAATTCATCGACCTTGAGTCCTGCTTTCATTCCTGCACGAATATATTCCCATGCATCAGCTAATGTATATGCTAGCTCAATATCTGCTGGTGCCCCTGCTTCATGCATATGATAGCCTGAGATACTGATACTATTGAACTTCGGCATATACTTACTCGTATATGCGAATATATCTGACACTATACGCATACTTCCTTGAGGTGGATAGATATAGGTATTACGCACCATAAATTCTTTGAGGATATCATTTTGTATAGTACCACTAAGTTTCGAAGCTTCTACTCCTTGCTCTTCTGCCGCTACTATATAGAAAGCCATAATAGGTAATACTGCACCATTCATAGTCATAGATACAGACATCTTATCTAACGGAATCTGATCAAATAAAATTTTCATATCTTCTACTGAATCAATAGCAACTCCCGCCATACCGACATCACCTTTCACTCTAGGATGATCAGAATCATATCCTCTATGAGTCGCCAAATCAAAAGCTACGGACAATCCCTTCTGTCCAGCAGCTAGATTTCGACGATAAAATTCATTACTCGCTTCTGCAGTAGAGAATCCAGCATACTGTCTTATAGTCCAAGGCCTGCTAATATACATCGTGCTATACGGCCCTCTAAGATATGGCGGTAATCCACTAGTATATCCGACATGTGGAACTGATTGAATATCACTATACCCGTAGCTGCTCTTAAGATCAATTAGCTCTTGAGTCTTCGCTACAGTAACCGTAGAAGATAATGCTCTAGATAATGATGTATCTAATTTATGTGACTTAATAAGGTCTTGCTTACTCATATAGTCACAAGATAAGGAAGTGTAGTAATCTAAGCTAGATTAATTGAGATAGTCTTTATTGAAAATAACTCCTTTACGTGCATCGTACCCTGGTTTGATACCACTTTTGATCAGATCTTTCTTGTATTCGAATGAATTAGGATCAACTATGAAAACCTTACAAGCAATCGCATATGATAATTCATCGTGCGTTTTCTTCCAGACATGGGCAAGTTCGATTGCAGTTGAATTATAGTCTTTGCACCATTTCTTTCCTATGACTATCTCCAAAGAGAAGACGCCATTGCGAAACGATAGCAGTCTACTAGATAGCCCAAAGCCTACCTTATAATACATATCATTCTCCTGCGAGTGTCGTTTATTTAATCTTTCAATATCCATACTAGATAGAGATAAGACAGAAATTATGCCAAATTATATATACCAGGATATGGAATAATAGTCAATCAGAAAGTCCTCTATCTAAATATCATAGCCATGTGGTGCTAAGTTTGGAGTACATGTGTAGAGTCCACAAGATTATTTAGTGGTTTCTACTTAGTCCTTTTGCCCAATCGGAGTCATGATGCCTGCCAATTATGTGAGAGTCCCTGTTTCATAGTCCATTTGTTTTTCTTCGAAATGAGCAAATTTTCAATCCCTCCGACTAGTTTTACTGCGAAATTTCACTTGTTCACACCGACGATGCCCTTTTTACTTCGTAAAAACGCTTGACCATCCATAAGCTTCTCTCATCTTATCATATATCGCCGTATTATCATAAATGCCACGAAAAAGTGCTTCTTGTGGCCCATGAGCAAACACACATATCATCTCCGCTGTATGGTAATCTGAAGTGAATGCTGTAACCAATTTTTCTCTAGTAGACCCCTTCTGGATAGCGAATCCTCCAGTTTCGTGATCAGCAGTGACTATAACTAATGTCTCTCCATCTTGCTCTGCCCAATCTAGTACTGCTCCTATAGTATTATCAAAATCAATCATTTCTGTAATGATATAATCAGCATCATTTGAGTGACCACCCCAATCAATTTGAGATCCCTCAATCATGATGAAGAAGCCATTGTCTTTTTTATCAAGTGCTTCGATTGCCATTATAGAAGCTTTCTGAAGATAGTCTCTTCCCTGTGCTGCAGGTATAGGATCAGCTAAAGAAGTGAGATAAGCAAAATTCTCGTTCTCCTTGATTTGCATAGTATCTAGCTCATTATTAAAATAATCACCTACTTGATATCCTTTATTTCTCAGCTCTTGCAATAGGTCTCTACCATCTTCTCTATTGTTAAAATATTTAGCTCCTCCACCAATGAAGCAGTCAATATCAGTCTTTAGAAAATCAGCTGCAATCTCCTCATAGTTCTTTCTATGTCTATTATGTGCTATAAAACTAGCAGGAGTAGCGTGCACTATGGTCGATGTAGATACTAATCCAGTAGCAAGTTTTTTTATTTCTGCTTCTTCCAGAATCGTAGGTATAGCTATCGTATCCAAATTTACAGCTATGGCGCCGTTATAAGTTTTTTGTCCACAAGCGAATGCTGTTGCACCAGCTGCACTATCCGTTACTAGACTCGACGCAGCATGAGACTTGTGTAAGCCAATAGTCTTCATTCGTTCTAGATTGAGCTTATCTCCATTTGAGTACATACCTGCTGTAATTTGAGACAATCCCATTCCGTCACCCACCATAAAAATGATATTCTTAGGCTTTTTGACCTCTGATCGCTCGGATGTAGTTGTAGTTGTTGTATTAGACTTTATTTGTGACTCAATTTTCTTGGGTGTGTTACAAGTAGAAAAAGTGAGGATTACAATGACGGAAAACAGTATTGGCTTCATAGATAAATAATTTGATCGCAAAAGTAGTGCTTTTAGTTGGTGATGAAAATGACGAATTTGATCATACCCAATCTCAATTAATGCCGTATTGGATATTTCTGTTTTTCTTTGACAAAGCCAGAAATTCTATCCGTTTTCGAAACGTTGAAATGAAGCGTTTCGGTATTCCCATTTTTCTTTTGAAAAGCTATAAACTAATCGCTCCTAAGTTGAGTCTCTATTCTTGCAGCCTTACGAGCTGGAAGAATACTTGCGATATATGATATACCTAGTACAGTAGCTATTACTACTGAAAAGTCAATCAATTTTAACTCTATAGGGTATGATCGCACCATAAATCCATCTGGAATAGATACTAGTCCAAATTGTTTTTGAAGGAAATACATAAAAAGGGCTAAGGCTGTTCCTATTAAAACACCTACCATACCGATTAGCATTCCTTCCGCAATAAATATCTCTTTAATTTGTCGAACCGTCATACCCATAGACTTGAGTATACTGATATCCTTACGCTTATCTAATACGATCATCCATAGACAGCCTACCATATTGAATGCTATCATGACCATCGTCAATGAAGCGATCAGGTAACTTACCCATTTCTCTATATTCATGATCTTTAGATAAGCTTCATTTTGCTGATAGCTATTCTTAATAACATAACCTGGACCCATGAGTGCTTTAATACTTGAACGGATTTCATCTTCGTCGTAGTCCTCTTGTAATCTTAGTTCTAATGCTGATGTTTTATTTTCGTAACTAAGTAACTTATTGACAAATTCGTAATTAGAAATGATGTATTGAAGATCTGCTTCACTTTGTACAGAGAATACGCCAGATGGATACACTTCCAAAGTCTTGAACGGGTTGGATATTAGGCCTACTTTTTTTCTTAGCGGCATATGAATCGAAATAGGTGTAATTACATCATTGTAGTTTACACCTAGTTTGGTACGCATACCTGCTCCAATTACAGCATAGTTGATATTACCTTCCTTCAGTATATAGTCTCCACGTTTTACTGTAGTGTATATATCAGTTGCATTATGATATTCGCTATCTACACCTTTAATAGTTCCTACCTCTTGAGCGTCTTTGTATTCAAATAATGCAGTCTCTTCTATCGTTTTAGACACTGCCACTACTCCATCAATAGCTTTTATTTGTTTGACGGTCTTATCGTCTATATAAAATGATTTTCCCTCATCAAGGACAATTTTCATATCTGGATTAAATGAATCAAAGAGACTGGATAATAAAGATTCAAAGCCGTTGAATACCGAGAGAATCAATATCAACGCAGCAGTACCTATCGTAATGCCAAGTATAGAGATCCACGTTATAATATTGATGGCATTATTAGACTTTTTGCCGAGTAGATATCTACGTGCTATTTCGAAGGTAAGCTTCATGGGGGAAAGATAATAATAATGATCAAGTTCAGTATCAAGCGAAAATCAAACAAAGTAAGTCGAAAACTAAGAATGTTTACTCTATATCCCCACTCTTTAACTCTGCCATTGGTAGCAAAGGTTTAATTGGATCCTTTTTGATTGCATTATATATTGCTGATTGTATCTTAGGGCGGTAATCATATTTACCCAAATTATTGTTTTTCATTGTAGGATAAGTACGATTGGAGATAAATACATATACTATATTTTGTTCTGGATCCGCCCAAGCCGCACAGCCTGTAAATCCAAGGTGCCCAAAAGTAGATTCACTTGCTAGTTCCGACATATTAGTATTAAGGTTTTCGTCTAGCTGTTTCATATCAAAGCCAATACCTCTTCGCTTGCTCTTGGGAAATCGTGTAGTGAATTTATCAATCGTATGTGAATCGATATATCGTCGTCCCCCGTATACGCCTCTATTAAGAAGCATCTGCATCATGACGCCTATCTCTTTTGAAGTAGAAAATAATCCTGCATGACCACTCACTCCACCAAGCATTGCTGCGCCCATATCATGGACTATGCCTTGCAATGTAGTATGACGGAAATAATTGTCTATTTCTGAGGGGGCGATCTCAGTTCTAGCATATCTATCTAGAGGAAGAAAACCTGTTCTACGCAGGCCTAGTGGCTGATAAAAATTGCGCTGAACGAATGTATCTAATCTAGTTCCCGATTGATTTTTGATTGTGCGATGCATGAAATAGAATCCCAAGTCGCTGTATCTATAATCATCGTTATCTCTCAAATCACTGGCATAGATTCTAGACCAAATACTGTCTACATATTCATCCCACATAAACATGTCATCTGTAATTTTAATACTAAAACTATCTTGTGGTAGATTTCTATAATATTTGTTAATAGGCTGAGGATACTTTGTCTCGGTCATTGTTTTTTTATAAAAAGGAATCCAACCTGCAAGCTTGCCTTGATGTGCTAACATATCGTTCACACAGATTTCTCCTTTGTTGCAAGTATCAGCCTCTGGCAAGTAAGTCCTGAGTTTATTTGATGGGTCAAAAAGGCCTTCATCATAAAGCTTCATAAGTGACAATGTACTTGCCATTATCTTAGTGACCGACGCTACATCATAGATGTCACTATTTCTAACTTTTCTTTTCTTTGATTGTGTAAAGTGTCCATAAGATTTGTCAAAAATTACTTTTCCATCTTTAGCTACAAATACTTGACAACCAGGCGCTGCATTGCGTTTAATAAGTTCTGCCACCAGTTTGTCTATATGAAATAAACTATCACTTATCATCCCTACTCTCTCTGGCGTACTGTACCCAAGTGACCCATTGGATTCTCTATATACTCCCATACCAAATGGAAATGAATTCGATCCAGAAACTGGCAACTTACCGCTAATACGGTTAGCACCAAACAATGCTTGAGCAGCAAGATCTTGTGTCATCTCATCTTCGTTATACGCTACTAATATCGGATCCATATCTTCGAAATACCTAAGAGCATAAGGACTACCGAATAAAGTGACAATTACTCTTTTTCTCTTGGCCAAACCTCGTACATATTGCACTGCCGATTGGTCAATACCAAAATTCTTAGAAGCATACTTACTCATATCATGAAAGCTAACTATAATATGGCTAGCACTTTCAAAATTAGCATCCAAGGCTTTAGCTTTTACTTCGTCCACTTGCTTACTAGAGAAGTAATGTTTAGCATTAGAGTAACTATTGATCCGACTTTGGAATGGTGTCTGTGCAGTAGATCCAATCGTCAATGTCATGATGATTTTTTGCGCTGGCGTCGTGATCGGAATTTGGGTTTCACGATCATTCACTAATGTTAGTGCTTCTTCGATCAGCCTCGATTTGAGCGCTAATGATTCTTTTGAATTAAGATCTTCAGATATATTCTCAAGGCTTAATTTTTCTGGCTTTTGATAAAGGCCGAGTCTGTACTTTTCTAATAGTATACGTTTTACACTTGCTTCTACTTGAGTCATTTCTATCCTACCCTCAGTGATGTATTCTTTGATCGATTTGATCGATTTTGATAGATCTTCTGATAGGACGATCATATCATTTCCTGCCTCTAGTGCTTCCGCTTCTGCTTGTCCAGTTTTAAAATGCTTCGTTACACCTTTCATCTCCATCGCATCCGTAAATATGATACCATCGAACCCTATATCGTTTCTGAGAATATCTGTCAATGCAGTTTTGCTGAGAGATGTAGGACGGTTAGTACGGTTGTCAATAGATGGTACATGCAAATGAGCTGCCATCATACTCTTGATACCATACTTAGATAAAGCTCTGAAAGGCATCAACTCTAGACTATCCAACCGCTGCATATCATGAGCGATAATAGGAAGATCTACATGAGAATCTACATCAGTATCTCCATGTCCAGGAAAGTGCTTAGCACAAGCTAAGATTCCTTGATCTTGCATCCCTCGCATATAGCTATAGGATTTGGCAGCTACATTGTACATATCTTCTCCAAAAGATCTATCGTTGATCACAGGATTATCTGGATTATTATTGACATCAGCAACAGGAGCGAAATTGACATGCAATCCGATTCGTTGGCAATGACGAGCTACTTCCTTACCCATCTCGTAAATCAGATTATTATCTTGTATCGCACCAAGCATTAACTGCCTCGGAAAGCTGATTGTCTGATCTTTAAATCTCATACCTAAGCCCCACTCCCCATCTATAGCAGTCATGAGGGGAATTTTACTTTCGTCTTGATACATATTTGTAATACGCGCTTCTTCTCTAGGGCTGCCTTGAAAGAAACAAATACCACCGATATGATGCTCTCTAATTTGTCCAAGGATCTTAGCCGTTTCCTTACTATCCTTCTTACTAAATGCCCTCACCATAAATAGCTGTCCAATACGCTCATCATCACTCATGGCATTGTAGAGACTATCTGCCCAAGCACGTTCAGTGAGCAGCGTCTGTGATTTCGCATCGATCCGAACCAAGATCAAAAACACAAATGCTATTATATATTTATGGTTTATTTTATTCATATATCTACTTTGTAAAAGCCTCTGGATTTAGCTTGAGGGCCTTTTCATAATTTAACCTTGCCTTCTCATCATCTCCGTAAGCACCATAGGCGTTATATAGATTGACGTAGGACAAAGCATTATTAGGTTGCAAATCAGCTACCTTTTTGAAATATTTAATTGCTTCTTTATGATTTCCTTTTATTCCATTAGTAACACCGAGGAGTCTATTTGTCTCAACATCCTTTGGCCTAATCGCTAAAGATCTAAGCAAATATTTTTCTGCTTTCAAAAGATCTTGCTTTTGCTCACCGAAATATTTTCCTGTATCTCGGAGTGCTACTGCCAGATTAGATTCACCATCTGCGTCTCCAGGATATAAACTCAATATTCTCTCGTAACTTCTAGCTGCATTTTCGAATTCTTTATTATAAAAAAAAGAATTACCCTGAATCATCATTGCGTTTTTATAATTAGGATGCACCTCTAAAGCTTGAGTGGTGTGCTGAATCGCCTCTTGGAGTAACTTGGTCTTCCTTGGACCGTCTTCCATCCTTGACGCCTTATTAGATTTAGTACCACCTGCTGCATTGAGAATCTTAGCACTGCGAGTAGATGTATGTACATCGGTAGTGAAAAGTGTATAATTATCTTTCCACACCATATTACGTGTCATTGTTTTTCCGATCATACCGATCATTACCAATGCAAATATTCCTTTAATCACCGCTGGATACTTTTCATTTCCTTTCCAACATAGATAAGCAACTATCAAAGAGAAACCGACAGACGGCATAAATAAAAATCGCTCTGACATGTTAGTACCGATAGGAAAAACGATATTAGATACTATAGATATTGTAGCTAAGAAATATAAGATGCAAAAAGAAAGCACGCTTCTCTTTTTTAGATTAAGCAATGCATATAAAATTAACAAGAAATATATAAAAATAGATGCTATTACGCTGATATCACTCCAAGACATAATTTCTATATGGCGTGGATAATAATCGTGTGTAAGTGGATGTGGAAATACTAATAAGCCTAGATATTTACCAAGACAATATAGCATAGTTGGTAAACTTTCCATTTTAGATAAGGCCACATATCCGCCATTGGTCCATTTTAAAAATGGATTGTTCATCAACTCCATAGGAGTACCTCCCATATACCAGCCAATCACTGATGATCTTATCGCTAGAAAAACTATTGTGCCCACAACAGCTGGTAAAACTGATTTTAAACTCACAGCAATTGACGCTTTTCTAAAAATATAGAGTGCCAATGGAATAACTACCAAAAATGTGATTGTGTTTTCTTTAGACATGAGTGCAAGGAAGAATAACAATCCTGAGAATATCATAAATTTGTTATTACGCTCATCGTACCAGCGTATGGCGCAGTAAAGTGAGGCTAAACTGCCTAATAAGCATATTATTTCATCACGACCTTTGATATTCGCCACAGCCTCTGTGTGTATTGGATGGACGGCAAAAAGGATACAAGCCGCCAATATCATATATCTCCATTTAGAAGAGGTATCATACTTAAGAAATAATCTTTCTAAGGTAAGGTATAGTACTAGTACTAGTAGAGCAAACCACAAGATATTCAGCAAGTGGCCTATCACAGGATTGTATCCAAATAACTGATACTCAATAGCAAACATCACTGGTGTCAATGGTCTGTAACGACCACCAGAAACCAACTTCTCTTTTCCATCTACCTTGAAGAAACCTCTAAAAGTATCATACTTTAATAAAGCAGGAATACCCGCGAAACCTTGAGTAGTAAACTCATTGTCATTGATGACTATCGCATCATCTTGTGTATAATCATGGGTGATAGTGTTGGCATACAGAACAATAGAAAGCGCAGCTAATATTATCAACTGGAGTTTACGGCTTTCCCATTTACTAACGTCGGGTGCAGTATCTCTGACTACTTCAAGCGTTGTTTGTATTGACTTTTGCTTTGCCATGTCGACAAAGTTAACAAATTAGATGTTTTTATAATATGTAATTGGCCAAAAATGAGTTAGACGTTATTGGTCTTAGGTTGATTATAACTGAATCTTTTTCTCAATCAATGAAAACAGAGTTTCACCAAAATTATTTATCTACCGACAGTTCAACTTTCTCAATTCAAAAAATGGAACAAAATGCTAGCTTAACCTAATCGCATTCTTAAAAAATATAACCTTCCAAAATTAAAAAATAAAGTTTGTCTATCACAAGTAGTCCATACTGAATTGACTTCGACTCGTTAACCACTATATAATATAAAAAGGGTTAATTCGCATAAAGCGAATTACCCCTTTTTATATTATATAGAAAATATTGCTTATTTATCTAGCAGAAAGCTTGATACAGCAATAAACCTATCTATTACTGTTAGCTGCCCCAAACTTACCAAGTCTGTATGCCGCTCCCATTATTTGTTCTCTTCTTGCAACAGATGGCTTAGTGTAAGTCTTTCTTTTTCTTACTTCTTTAATGATACCTGTTGAGAAAATTTTTCTCTTGTATCTCTTAAGTGCTCTGTCTATTGACTCCTCGTCTTTTACATTGATGATAAGCATGTATCTCCGTGTATTTGTTGTTTAATTAATATACCCTTATTTTAAGAGTTTGCAAAAGTAATTAATCTCAAGCAATTAAACAACTAGTAATTCATCATAAATTATGTATACCAAAAACTCTAAAAGTAACATACTATTTTTTTAAATACATACTTGTCTTACTATCAGTACCAAGTGATAGCACTAGATATTATAATTATACTAAAAGTTAATTATAAATAAATTCATAAATAACATAATATCAATTAGTTATAAATTAATTTTAGATTATTATTGTTTATTTAAATTTAATTATTTAACTTTAAGTATAATTATTGAGTAATCAATCTATAAATACCCATAAAAATGTCCATTATATCCACAGAAAATAGATCGCTAAAGGGAGGAGAATTCCTCATCAAGTCTATGAATACCTCAGAAGGATTCTTTCCAGAAGACTTTACTGAAGAGCACAACATGATCATCGAGACCGTAAGGGACTTCATATCTAAGGAGATCGTACCTAATATAGCTAAGATGGAGAAGCAGGAAGACAATATTGCAGGAACTTTATTAGAGAAATTTGGTGCACTCGGATTTATCGGAACCCACATACCTGAGGAGTATGGTGGTATGGATATGGACTTCAATACTAACACAATCATTGGTTTTGAAATTGGTAATGCGAGTTCATTCTCTGTGACTTATAATGCACATACGGGTATCGGAATGTTACCGATATTATACTTCGGTACCAAAGAACAGAAAGATAAATACCTTCCTAAGATGGTTGCAGGAGAAATCAAAGCAGCTTACTGCCTTACTGAGCCAAGTAGTGGATCCGATGCCTTATCGGCAAAGTCAACAGCAGTATTATCAGCTGATGGCTCACATTATATCCTCAATGGACAAAAAATGTGGATCACCAATGCTGGATTCGCAGATGTGTTTACTGTATTTGCGCAAGTACCTGAACATGGATTTACTGGATTCATAGTAGAGAAAGGAATGGAAGGCTTCAAATTAGGTGAAGAAGAAGAAAAGCTAGGTATCAAAGGATCATCTACTCGACAAGTCTATTTTGAAAATGTAAAACTACCAGCTAATTATCTACTAGGAAAACTTGGTAAAGGACATAAGATTGCTTTCAATGTATTAAACACTGGAAGATTTAAGTTAGGTGCAGCTGTAGTCGGTGGATCTTCAGTACTTACAGCAGAATCTGTTAAGTATGCTAAGGCTAGAGAACAATTCGGTAAGCCAATATTTGACTTTGGAGCGATTAAGCACAAGTTAGCTGAACAGGCGACTAGAACATTCGCTTCTGAGAGTGCATTATATAGATGTTCATCATTGATCAATGATCGTATCGCATTACTAAAATCAGAAGGAGTAGATACTACGATGGCAAAACTACAAGCCGCTGAAGAATACGCAATAGAATGCTCCATTATAAAAATAGACGGATCGGAATCATTAGACTATGTGGTAGATGAGACGGTACAGATATATGGAGGCATGGGGTACTCTGAAGAAGGATTCGCAGCAAGAGCATATAGAGATGCACGAATCAATAGAATATTTGAAGGAACAAACGAGATAAATCGAATGGTTATTATGAGTAGCATACTCAAGCGCGCTATGAAAGGTGAACTTGATATCACAACTCCTGCTTTAACTATACAGTCAGAACTCACTGAAGGAAAAGAAGCGAACTATGCTACTGACGGATCTTATCCAGAAGAAGCCGAGTCAATCCAAAAATACAAAAAAGTACTACTTATGCTTCTCGGTACTGCAGCACAAAAAGCAATGGGAGGCAAACTCGATCTAAAAGAAGAGCAAGAGATACTAATGAATCTGTCTGATATCGTAATACACATATTTTTAGCTGAATCAATTCACCTGAGAGTAAGTAGAATGAAAGAAAAAGGTCACCAAGATCTGTCGCAAGTGGAGAATATGATGCAGGTGTCATTCCATGAGTTCAATAGCTCTATCCATAAGTTTGGCATAGATGCTATATCAGCACTTGTCTCTCCAGCAAAGCAAAGTGACTTTGTATATGCCCTAAGAAAGTATACTACTTATCCTCTTAAGAACACTAAGGAGTTGAGAAGGTCTATAGCTAATGAGCTATAAGAGATAGGAGTTTGATATACCATAAATCAAAGCTGCAAGAATGAGGTTAAAACCTCTAGTAAAGTAATAAAAGTGGGCAAGCTAGTTAGGCTTGCCCTTTTCATTATCAGGTTCGAGAGCCACGTTATGCTCTACAGAGTAGTATGCGGATTTACTGTTCCTGAGTGCTATACCAATTCGTCTGCATAAATGCGTTGATGTTTTGGTATAGCTATGATAGGTAAAATATAGTAGGTGCTAAGGACCGGTTCAGAGTCTGTTAGCGGCAAGATGAGTTGAGTTTGAGATTTTTGGGAAATGTCTTACTCTTCTACACCTTCCTTACGTAGGTTTTCACCCCTTTTGGTTACATGTGTTTTGTTATCTTCAGTTATATATTGTATATTTTGACTAACTTGATAAGTAAACTTTTATCAAAGTTTACTCTTCTCCGTCCACCAATGATCAAACTCTTCAACTGAAAAGAATAGTACATCTCTAGGCTTGGAGCCTTTTGCTGGACCAACGATACCCATTTGTTCCATTTGATCCATGATACGACCTGCACGGTTGTACCCTAATTGTAACTTACGTTGTATACTTGATGTAGATCCATGTTGACTACCGATGATCAACATCGCAGCATCTTTGAACATACTATCTAAATCTGAGAACTTGAGGCTTGATCCATCTTTACTAAGATCCTCCTCACCAACAAACTCTGGTAAATAGAATGGCTCTGCGTATCCTTGTTGATCTGCGATATGATCTATCACTTTCTCTACTTCTGGAGTATCGACAAAGGCACATTGCAGACGTACTATATTACTGCCAATATTAAGCAGCATATCTCCTTTACCGATAAGCTGATCAGCACCACCTGCATCTAGTATAGTACGGCTATCTATCTTACTAGTCACCTTAAATGCCAATCTCGCAGGGAAGTTCGCTTTGATCATTCCTGTAATGATATTTACAGATGGTCTCTGAGTAGCAATAATCAAGTGAATACCAATCGCTCTTGCTAGCTGAGCGAGCCTTGCGATAGGTAATTCTATCTCTTTACCAGCTGTCATGATTAGATCGGCAAACTCATCTATTACTAATACTATATATGGTAAAAACTTGTGCCCGTCATTTGGATTAAGTCGACGTGCACAGAACTTATCATTATATTCTTTTAAGTTACGCGCTCTAGCTTTTTTGAGTAAATCGTACCTTGCATCCATCTCCATACATAGAGAGTTAAGCGTGTGTATCGCTTTAGTCGTATCAGTCACGATAGGTTCCTCTTGATCCGGCAAGAAAGCTAAGAAATGCTTATTTAAACTAGCATATGGAAATAACTCTACCTTCTTAGGATCTATCAACACCAACTTCACTTGTGAGGGGTGCTTCTTGTATAGCAGAGACATCAATATGGTGTTGATACCTACTGACTTACCCTGACCTGTAGCTCCTGCCACTAGAAGGTGAGGCATTTTCGCTAGATCAGCTACAAATACTTCGTTGGATATCGTCTTCCCAAGTGCAATCGGCAATGCCATCTTACTCGCCTGGAACTTATCCGTTGTCACCACCTCATGGAAACTTACTATCTGCGGCTTCTTATTAGGTACTTCTATACCTATAGTCCCTTTTCCTGGTATCGGTGCTATGATACGTATTCCGAGTGCTGCAAGAGATAATGCTATATCATCTTCAAGATTTTTGATCTTACTAATCTTTACACCTGGTGCAGGTACTATTTCATAAAGTGTCACTGTAGGTCCTATAGTTGCACGGATCTTAATAATTTCTATTTTATAATTGAGTAAGGTCTCGATAATTTGATCCTTATTAGACTCTAGTTCTGCTCTATCAATTTCTACTTTTCGATCCGCGTACTCTTCTAAAAATTCGATCTTAGGAGGTACATAATTAGAAAGATCAAGTTTCTCATCGTATGGCTGACTAGTATCTTCTTCTTTGTTGATTTCTAGCTTATCCGCAGCTCCTGACTCAACCGTCTTTCTATCCATAGGATCACCAATAGATTCTTCTTGGAAATCCAAACTAGATAAAGCTTTTGGTTCCTCTGATATATCCGCCACCTCCATCTCTAAAGCAGAAGGGTCATACTTAGGTTTACGCATGCGATTAGTAGCAGATGGCGCAGGCAACTCAAAATCTAAAGCAGATCCTGGAGTTTCCTGTCCATCAGTACTAATAGTGGTTTTTGGAATGGCACCATCTAGGGCCTCGTCCTCTTGGGAAGGACGCAATGCAGTATAGCCTTTAGAGTCATCTTTAGAAGAAGTAGCTGAAGCGGTCGACTTAGCTACTTTCTCTTCAGACCCTATAGTAGACATACTACTAAGGAATCGATTTATCGTTTCGGCGAAAGGAATCGTGTCAAGACTTATCTTCTCTCCACCTGGTAACATTGCTTGTATTTGACTCAACTGTGGATTGAACTGCCAGATGACAAAACCCACAAGGCTGAATAGTAAAAGGAAAAATAGACCTACTGAACCGACAAAATTAATCAGCCAAAGGCATGCACTTTCTCCAAAGGCTCCACCCCATGTGAAGTCACTTCCTCTAAATAAAAACTCAAGTACTAATGATAGGAATGCAATCCATAGTAATGCATCTTTAGCCTTATAAAAGAAAAGCTGAAGTGATCTCTTCTTTATAAAATCTGTACCTAATTTAAATAACAAGAATACAAATGCTATTGATGGTAATCCAAAGCCCCAATAGAAAAATGCATTAGAAATAAATGCTCCTAGTCTACCTAACCAATTAGATACAGTGAGGTCACCTTGCATTATGATCTCCCAGCTAAATTGGAGCACTTTATCTTGGTCTGTCTTCCAAGTGTACATATAAGACATAAATGCTATCGCTAGATATATTGCCAACATATAGCATACTATACCAGAGATCTTGCGCAGTCTGTCGTCCTGAACCTTACCTTTTTTTGCCTTACTTATTTTTTTCTTAGTAATAGATTTTACAGCCATATTTCTCTATTTCGTTTGGGTAGTACGAATTTTTCATTTCTTTAAAACTTGATCAATATCTAATAAATAGAAATTGGGGTTCCTATGATTAAGGAGATGTATCAATTATTTATATCGATACTTCAAGTTCTTTTAATCTACGAGAATATATAAGACCTTCTTGGGAAAGATACTCATTAGGATATTCTCTACTTCTACTGCTGCTTGGAATTGTAAACATAGTGATAATATTTACATATTATAAAAATATACTATATGTTTTTACCTTATCAATCAATTAGTTATGTCTAATATTATTTTTGTAGATGTATAAAGGCAGTGATAGTGTGAGAGTTATCTATCCATCATTAGAAAACAAATAACAATAAAAATCTGTTACATTTTTTGAACTTTATGAACATTTCAATAACTTGACCAAAGGGTTATAGCTCGTTGATGTAAGTTTACTTTTCTATGCGCCAGACGGTTAGAAAAATTGCAAGGATTTGTAGCGACGAACGTATCAGCTGACTTTGAATATTTATATAATGAGTCTTAGATCACTCATTAACTAGCATATAACACTTATCATTAATCTATTTGTCAGAGATAAGATTTCGGACTCAAGCGATTAAATTTGAGAATTACATAAACCTTATGAATTATAAATAAACTCGAAAATTTGTAATAGACAGTATTATTCCTTTAGCTTCTTGCAACAGTCCTATTCCCGTTCAACAAGCTAACAATACAGTCGAAAACACATTAAGTATAATAATCTCAAAGTATATAAGTGTTATTAAGAATGCAATTAATAATGAGATTCGAAATAAACTGATTATGAATAATCATACTCTGAAAATTTATATCCACAGTAATGTGGTTGGCTATTCCTCAATTTTAGATTTATAGAGCGCTACAAATGAAACACACTTTATAACATAATAATATCAATCGATAATAATCGTAGTACCTTCTTTTATTTAAGATATTTGCAAGCATGGGATACAAATCAACCATATCGAAACCTTTTTGCAATTGGATCGCTAGAGATATAGCCAAGTGGACGGCCAATGCTGTTCGTGATCAGGATAAAATCATGAAACAACTGGTTAAGAAAGCGCGTAATACGCAATTTGGTAAGGATCATCAATTTGCCAGTATAAATGATCATCTCTCATTTGCTGCTCATGTTCCGCTAAGGGATTATGAAAATCTCCGACCATATATAGATATGATACTCGCAGGAAAGAAAGACATTCTTTGGCCAGGCAAACCAAAATATCTAGCTAAGACTAGCGGCACTACCTCTGGCGTAAAATATATTCCTCTTACCAAAGATAGTATGCCTAATCACATGAGGACGGCTACTTCTGCTTTTCTCAATGTAGCGAGTCAAGCTAGGATGCAAGATGTGCTAGATGGACGAGTTATGTTTCTATCAGGGTCACCTGAGATGGAAAACAAAGCAGACATACCTACAGGTCGTCTATCTGGTATAGTTAACCACGAAATACCTGCATGGATCACGGCCAACAAATTACCCAGTTATGAGGCCAACTGTTTAGAAGAATGGGAAGAGAAACTTGATGCTATCATCAAAGAAACTAAGAATGAAGACATGCGACTGATTGGAGGGATTCCTCCATGGGTACAGATGTACTTTGAAAAACTCATAAAAGTTACTGGTAAGAAAACCATCATGGAGATCTTCCCAAATCTTAGGATTTTCGTGTATGGTGGTGTCAATTACGAGCCCTACCGAGATACTATAGAAAAACTTATAGGCAAAAGACTTCCTAGTTTAGAAACCTACCCAGCCTCCGAAGGGTTTATTGCATTTCAAGATAGACTTGAGAATGAAGGACTACTACTCAACACTCGCTCTGGGATCTTTTTCGAGTTCGTGCCAGTGGAAGAGATGGAAAATGATAGTCCTTCAAGGATCGGACTGAAGGATGTTGAGTTGCATAAAGACTACGCCATCATAATCAATAACAATGCTGGGCTTTGGGGCTATATCATCGGTGATAGTGTACAGTTTGTTTCATTGAATCCATATCGCATCGTTGTGAGTGGTCGTATCAAGCATTTTATATCTGCATTCGGTGAGCATGTAATCGGTAAAGAAATAGAAGATTCAATGTTAGCAGCTTGTGCCAAATACGATGCAAAAGTAGTAGAATATACCGTAGCTCCTGAGGTCAATCCTACAGACGGAAGCACACCTTATCATGAATGGTTTGTAGAGTTTAGCCAAGCTCCTAAAGACATCAATATATTTTGTAAAGAACTAGATTCACAATTAAGTAGAAAAAATATTTACTATCAAGATTTAATAGAAGGAAAAGTATTGAAACCATTAGTGTGTAGAGAGATGAAGACTGATACTTTTAGAAATTACATGAAATCTATAGGAAAACTAGGTGGCCAAAACAAAGTACCTCGACTTAGCAATGACCGAAAAATCGCGGAAGCGATACAACAGTATATTAAATTGTGATAAGAATTAAATCTTATATTCTATTTCCCAAAGCCAAACACATCAGTAAGAAGATCAATCACGATCAAATGTATGCTGTATCGTATCAAAAAAA
>TARA_B110000483_G_scaffold189179_1_pt1 | contig 18765 bp, 20 predicted proteins | sample TARA_B110000483 | Tara Oceans TARA_B110000483 (sample SAMEA4398176) | marine metagenome | biome: Polar Biome; feature: [SRF] surface water layer (ENVO:00010504); material: water (ENVO:00002006), including particulate matter (ENVO:01000060) such as... | depth 5 m
CTTGCTGCTGTAGTTTTATTTATAAATACTTGCTTGCTGCCAAATTTTTCCTCTAAATATGCAAAGCCATCGAAACCATCCTCTATCGCTTTAAGCGTTTTTTTCTCATTTATAGCATTGTATTCTCTCAGTAAATTATTTCTTTCATTACTGGGTAAATTTGTTTTTAAGCTACCTAAAATTGCTTGCTTTTTTTTCTTTGCGCTATCAATGTATTTTTGTTGACGGTCTAGAACTTTTTGAGATGGCTTACTGTATTGCACCTGCTTAGAAGCCAATACAAGCTTCTCAGTTGCTTTTTTAGGTTTAGATGGGGTTTTATCCCCACCTTTACCGATAATTAATTCAACGCCTTTTAAAGCCTGACTCATTGCGTAAATTACTTCTTTTTCCTGCTCCTGTAGTTTCTTAACCCATCCGTTAATATAAGCCTGAGAATTCACCATGCTGTCTTTTGGGTCTAGGTTGCAAAGCCCTGTTAAGTACCAAGCGCCTATTTCAGCAACTAACTCTTCTTTGCTGTAAAGTTCATCGCCTGAGCGCTTAATATCTACTAAGCTTTTTCTTTTTAATCTACTGCTGTGACCCGTGCTGTGGATTAGCTCGTGAAATAAAGTTTTGTAGTAACTGTCAATATCGAAAAACTGATTAGCATTCGGCATTTGTACGTGGTCCTGAGATGGTACGTAATGGGCTGAGCTTCCCCCGTGCTCAAGTGTTGGGCTGTTGGGGTAGTTATTGTAAATGGCTTCCGCTGTTGGAATTAATTCTATCGGCTGAACTTCTGTAGGTTCGACCGTGTTTCTAGGTGTAACATTATCAGCTTGCTCAATGTTAAACACTAAGTAGTATCTTAAGCTCCATGATTCCCTAAGTTTACCGTTGATAACATCGGCAGGTAGATTGAAAGATTTTCTAGCCTGTGCCTGTGTTATGTATTTACCTGTTTCTTTTATTTCATAACTCAATACCCAAAGTGTAACGGCTGACGCCTTTTCGCCTTTGCGAATAGCACCACCACACTCGGAAATATTTTTGAACGTGCCCCACTCATTGGACTTGTATCCCTTATCTCGAGCGACTGCACTTAGTAGTTGTTTGTTGATACCGTTGTAAGCTCTACCTGTGGCGTGATTGATTGGACCGTATAAGCTACCATCCTCGTTTTTCCACGGCATAAACCATTTTAAACCGTCTTTCTTTAAGCCCTCTAGAACTAGGGTGTTAATCTTAGTAAACGCTGTTACTTTAATAGTTGAAGTGTTTTTCATAATACGTGTATTTAATTAGATTGATTTGATTGAACAGTACAAATATATTGTTTTATTAACGAACTATCCTAATTTATTAACAATCTTTTTTACTATGAATGTTGCAGATACCTTGACAGCCCCCGTCAATGCTCGCTTTACACGTGGAAAAAAAATATTCAATTGCATAACTTTACTATGCTTTTATTATAGTATATAGGGGGTTATCTCGGGCGTGTTAGTGTCTTATCGTGATAGTTTTTGAGGATAGGGGTAGGAAAACGTAAAATATAGGTGCTGGACCGTACCAATACTGACAACAAAAGGTAAAAAAACCATTCCAACCGCTCAAAAAACGAACCCCGTGGGTCAACTCAGAACGACTTTCCAAATCGACCCCTCGCCTCCAGTTTAATATATAACCCAGTTGCTCTTAGTATTTGATGTGCTACCAAAAGTGGACACCAACGCTGTATATATAGTGTACCCTTATTTGTCTAGTTATGGTATCACAAAGTACTCTTATGTATATTCCTATTCTTGTTGTTGCCTCTTATTGTTTATAGGCATCGGAGGGATTATATTTGTTGTATCTTTACGGTTCACAATTAAATCTATTAAAATGGAAACAGGAGTATTAAAGAAAGTATTAGCAAGAATCGAAGAATGTCTTAAGGACGATAGTTTAGATTTAAAGCAGTTAGAGGTCTTAGGTCTATTGTATACTCAAATACAACAAGGAGCTATGATGAACAACGCAGCCCCTGCTCAACGGGCTAGATAACAAAAAACCATGGAGCTCACAATAACAAACCTGATACCCTACCAGTTAATGGTTGGGATTGAATTTTATCCAGAAGAGTTTACTGAAGAAGGTAAGCATTATTGGAATGAATTTACGGTTTATTTGTTTATTGTAAGCATTAAGCTTGCGTGGTAAAACATTTTGGTGTACATTTGAGGCAGTATTAATCAAATAAAATGCACAAAATGAAACTATTCAACTTTTTTTTAGGGTTAACTATAGGGTTATCCTTTTCTTTCGTCTTATTTTTTAACTCATGATAGAAAAAGAAATTTCCTTAAACCCAAGAGACCGAGTATTAAAAGGCATCAAAGTGTTGAGAGACGCTGTTGGTTCAACGCTAGGACCTGGTGGCTCTACAGTATTATTAGAAGACGCAATTGGCAGACCTCATTCCACTAAAGATGGGGTTACAGTTGCTAGAGCTATAAACCTCAGCGACCCCGTAGAACATTTAGCTATGTCGGTTGTCCGTCAAGCTTCCCTGAAAACTGGAGATAATGCAGGCGATGGGACGACAACTTCTGTGGTTATAGCTTATGAGATGATTGCAGTTGCAGATGAAGTTCTTAAAGATAATCCAGAATTAAACGTACATACAGTTTGTCGTATACTAAAGGAAGAAGTAGAGTCTGCTATAGAATATATAGGTAGAAAAGTAATTAAGGCTGATTCTGAACTATTAGCTAATGTCGCTAAGATTTCTGCAAATAACGACCAAGAAATAGGAAAGCTTATCGCTGATGCTTATTTAGAGCTAGGAGAAGGAGCTGTCTTTACTATAGAAGAGTCTCTCGACTCAAGAACCTATGTAGAGGCTATAGAAGGAACAAGGCTTAAAAAAGGGTACTCAAGTGCTTATTTAATAAATGACACCGACAAGTCTAGAGTTATTTACGATAATTCGCTTGTTTTAATATCTGACAAGCCTATAGAGACTATAGAGAGTATTATGGAAATATTAAAGTTTTCTAATACAAACCAAAAACCACTTTTAATTATAGCTGACGTTGAGGAGAAAGTACTGCAAGCTTTAAATGTAAACAAAGCTTCTGGGAAACTTAGAGTCAATGTAGTTGCTCCTGAAGGTTTTGGTAACAGTAGGTTTGAGTTGTTACAGGATTTATGCCTAATGACTGGGGCTGAACTTATATCAGATGAGACAGGAGATAATTTCCTACACATAACACCAGATTTTTTAGGTAAGTGCAAAAAGGTTATATCGACCTCTACAGAGACGACTATTGTTTTATCCAGCGGAACGGCTAAAGCCGTTAAAGGTAGGTTAAAGGAAGTGAAAGATACCATGGCAAAAAACACCGAAAAGTCATTACAGTATCATCTTAAAGACCGTTTGTCTAGATTGCACGGAGGAGTAGCTGCTTTTTACGTTGGTGCTCAAACTGAAGTAGAGATGAAGGAAAAAAAGGATAGAGTAGATGATGCAGTTCAAGCTACCAGAGCAGCCCTAGAAGAAGGAGTCGTAGCTGGTGGAGGTGTATCTTATTTAAATGCATCTAAACGAGCAGAAAGAAAAAGTAAAAGCTCTAAGGATAAGTTTGAAAAAGTAGTCAATAAGATTATATATCTAAGTTTACAAGAGCCTATTTTTAGGATATTAGAAAACAGTGGATGTGATACTCAAGCTATAATGTTAAATGTATATAAGTCTCCTAGAATAAACTACGGATATGATGCTAAAAACATGAGATACGGAGATTTAGTGTCAATGGGCATAGTAGACCCGTACAAGGTTGTGACAAATACACTTAGAAATGCAACTTCAGTTGCTGTAGAAATATTAACAACGCAATGTATTGTAACAAATAAAAGAGCAGATGGTAGGTCCTGAAAAATTAAAAGTAGTTAGTAAGAAAGATATACCGACTATACACTGGTGCATGAAAAAAGGTGACCCAGCTTATCAAGAGCAAGCTGATGGTAGCGCAGAACCTACTATTATTGCCTTTAAGGACAAGGTGAACCCTGTAGATATTTCAGATATATTAGTTCCTGCAAACTCTCATCTACCTCAATGGTACAAGAGGCTAAATGTTAAAACAGATATAGAGAACGAAAACACATTAAGTGTAAAGACCTGCGTGTCTTTTATTAATCTTTTCAAAAATTCATACTTATTTTTATCTCCAATTGATTTTTCAGTAGAAGTAGGTCGAAATGGATTTAGAGTTCACATAGAAAAAGACCAAAGGAATTATAACTTTGCTAGAATAGTTTCTCATACTCACGTTGATATGGACCAATATAAGGAAACGGGAATGCAGGGAGAAAGTCAATTAGGACCTTGGTTTGACAAAAACTATATGAACTTAAAACTAGACACGGCTTTGACATTAAAATCCCCAAAGGGAAGAGTAGACTTAGTCCACATGCCTTGTTTTTGGTGGAATCCACAAAGTCCCTTGCAAGCTGTGCAGGGAATACTTCCAATTATAGATACTTATGACGTTGGTCTAAATATTAATTTTTTAGTAAGAAGAGACGAAACTAGAACGATTACTGTAAAAAAAGGAACGCCACTTGCTATGTACTATTCTCCTATAGGCGAGTTAAACTTTGAAGAGCATGATATAGCACAAACTCTTCCAGGAATAAGCAAATATCCAGCAGAAACTAAGAAATGCCCTTATACTTATAATTTATGAAAGCAATAGGTTTTAATATAGTTGTAGAAGAAATAAACGAAAAAATAATGTCAGGAGATATTATTATAACCTCGTCTGTAGATTCAGATGTTAGACACAAAAAAGGTAAGATTGTTACAATAGGAGACAAGGTTACTGAAGTAAAAGCAAACGATATTGTTTACTATGACGCCAGATACAGCAGTAATATGCGATTGTCAGATGGAAAAAAGATTGTTTTAGTTGAAGAAAGAGGAATCGTAATTAAAGAAGAATGAAAATAGGACAGATACCAGTACCTTACCACGTTGTAAAGTACCCAAGCCACAAGGAAAATAAAAAAGCGCTAATGGAGCTTATAGGCTCTGCCGAAGGTCAATCAATAAAAGACGACTACAACGTATTGACAATGACTGACTTAGGAATGGCTTGTAACAGAACCTACATGGATAAGATACTTCATGAAGAGTTTAGTCAATTATTTAAAAATTTTACCACTTGGTGGAATTTGGAGCAAGGTCTTCCTGATTGGGCTCAGTTAACTTATGACTTCTGGTACATACAATATGAGCAAGGAGATTATGTAAAATGGCATAACCATCCATTAAGCACAATGTCTGCTGTTTATTATGTTGACCTACCAGAGACTAAGGATGTAATTTCCTTTAAATCATTTGATGGAGAGCATGTTTATCGACCAGAAGTGGAAGAAGGGGATGTATTATTCTTTCCTTCAACAATGCCGCACTCGACTATCTGTACTTCTGAAAAAGGAAAGACATCTATAAATTTCAATCTAAAAGCTGGATTTGATGACAAGTATGCACAACAAGTTAAAAATTTCCAGGAAGACGCTGAGAAAAAAGATGATGTGACTCTTGAAACTATTTGATTTAGATGAAAACGGAGATTATAGTCTTGAGGTTGAGTTAGACTTTCAGGACTATGATTTTTTGTTTTTTGATGAACCCTTTTGTTATTACTCATTAAAAGGTATAACTTCTAAAATCAACAGCTTTCAGCAACTAACATACTATGCTGAGGTTTTTCTGTTTTTAAATCCTGATGTTGAACCAGACATGTTCTCAGGAATATTTAGAATTTTAGCGGACCGTGAGTGGGGTAAGACAATAAGGACTTATGGGAAGGCTCGGGTAAATCAAATGTGTGAAGAGGTGTATTTAGAGAAAAAACAGCCTTACTGTAACAATTGGAGAAAGATAATCTTCAACCCAAGCAAGATTATAAGCTCAGAAGAAAAAATGGCTATATCAGGTTTTTTGTTTTCAAAGCACATCTCAGTAACAAAATTTGACATACAAAAAGCCGTACATCAGCTTAAACTAGCTAATATTGTTATTACAGACGACAAAATAGCAGAAGCCATAGAATGCAGCTCAAAAACAATAAGTAGAGCTATGGACACACAAATTAGGACCGATATTAAAGTATCTAACGCTTTCATAAAACGAAAGTACAAGATAGATAAAATAATTGAATACATTGATATACTTTCCGAGGGAGGTAATAATGTAAAAATAAGAGAACTTAAAAAATTCATAGCCGTAAAAGATTATAGTTTATATAAGGATGCCTTTTCTATTTATAAAGACTCTCTTTAGTCTTTTGATTCATTTTCTCTATTAGCTTTCGGTATATCTTATCTTGAAAGTTTTCTCCCTTAAATATAGTATTTTGGTATTTATCTTCAGATATAACCTCTTCTCCTGTAAGTTTCTTGTAAGTTTGATTGCAAATCATCTTAGCCTTCTTTGTAAGCTCATACAAAGCAGCTTCACGACCCTGTCGCTCCCTCCATTGTCTTATGTATCCAATTTCAATCATATCGGCAAACTTAGACCTCTGCCAGTTTATAGTGTTAGAAAACCTTATAAACTCTTTCTTTGTAAATATATCTGAGTCGTACAGATACAAAAGAAGCTCTAGCTCTGTAGAAGAGATGTCGTATTTGTGTTTAATATAATACCTTACTACCCTCCAGTTTTTCAGAAAATTATGTTTCTTCTCTCTTGAGAAATAGGTTTTCTTAGTCTTTCTAGTGTAAATTTTAGGCTTCTTATTATCCGACAATTGATTGTTTGTGTTAAAATACCCTCTAAAAATACACTTTTATTATTATTATCTTTGTGCTATAAGTATTAATTTTCTTAAATTGTAAGATGAGAGTAAATAAGCCTAAAGGTCTTGGAGACACAATTCACAACTTGACGGTAACTACTGGAATTAAAAGAGTAGTTAATGCTGTTAGCGATGCACTCGAAGTCGACTGCGGATGCGATAATCGAAGAAAATCTTTAAATAACCTATTTCCTTACAAAAAATAAAAAATCATGGAAGACGAAGAAACTGGAGTAAATTATGACGCAACTGGATTTAAAAACAAATCCATTGACAAAATTAATGGTCAAGTACAGGCTATGAGTGGTGTAACAGGAACATCTCCTACAAACAAAACTTCAATGCATAACTCTGATGCAAAGTTTTACAGAGGTATTTCTAAATTTACTGACTCAAAGGCTTCTTCTGGATTTGGTGGAAGACAGGGGTATGAAGTTAAACAAGCTATAAAGCAAGGAGACTATGCTGGTGCTGCATCAATAATGAAGCAGATGAAAAGTAGTAAGGACCCTAAAGTTAAAGCTGGATTTGAAGCATTAAATCAAGCAGGTATAAAATCTTCAGGATTTGGAAGAGGTGGTCGTTTTTCAGACACTCCACAAACCTATCCAGGAGAAGTTCTAAAAAACAAAAGTGGTCCTGGTTCTTCAAGAACTGACAAAGTTTTTGACCCTGCAACTCAAATGACTACTTCCAAAAGATATAATTTTGACGATTAATGGCTAAGAAAAAATCCAAAAACCCTTGCTGGAAAGGATACATGATGAGAGGCACTAAAACCAAAATGGGGAAAAAAGTGCCTAATTGCGTACCTAAAGGAAAGTCTAAGAAATAACATGGGAGATTGGGGTATTAGCGCAAGAGAAGATGATATGAAAGAATGGGATTGGATGGATGTTGAAATGAAAAATAAATGGATATATGAATCTCCAGACGGAGGTAATACTGTAACTAGAAGAAGGTTTTTTGCTGAAAATTCTGAACGAGTAATTATAATGGAAAACGGAAAAGAACTTGAAAAAAAGGACCACCGTCCTTTTTATGATTGGTCTAAATAATTAAATATGGAAAATATAATATTAATAGCTTTTGGTGTTGTTGTTTTTGTAACAGCAGTAATAGGTTTAGCCATGTTCTTAAATAAAAAAGGATGGTTAGCAGATAGTGATAATGACTGGATTCCAGACGTTATAGAGAGTAAAGTTTCTGATGTAAAAACAGAGTTAGCTGAATTAAAAGCAGATTTAGAAGCTACAAAAGACAGATTGCATAAAGAAGTGCAAGATGTAGGTAAAGCTATTAAAGAAGTGGGAAATCAACTGGGAGACATTCCTGCCGCATTTTCAGGCAAGAAAAGACCAGGAAGAAAAACAAATGGGAAAAAGTAAGAGCGCAAAGTATTACGCAGAGAACCCAGAGGCTCGGAAAAAGAAGAATGCTTATAATAGGATTCATCAAAGAAGACCTGCCCAAGTAAAAAAAAGAGTTGAAGCAAATCGGTTTAATCGTCAAAATGGAACTTATGGTAATGGAGATAATAAAGACGCTTCCCACCAGCCTGATGGTAGTTTGAGACAAGAAGACCAATCTACTAACAGAGCTAGAGGAGGAGGACAAAGAAGATGACTGAGCACATGAACATAACTGATTTAAAGATTTGGGGTTTATCCTCCTTTGCTATTACAATGAACCTAATGAATGTAGACACGGCTTTAAGCCTAACTTTAACCTGTATAGCTATAGGGTACACTGTCCACAAATGGATTCTTATGTATAAACGTAATAAAAAAAAATAGAATGACTGGTAGAGAAAGAAAAGATTTAAGGGGTTATATTGGCTCAGGAATTGTTTTCCTATTTGTCATTGCGTTGTTATTCTTTTTGTCTGTAAAAGAAATCCCTGCATCAAACAACGATTCATTTAAACTTATTGTAGGTGCTTTAATTGCAACCATAGGTGCTGCAATTTATGTGTTTATAGGAAAAGACCCTAACGAACTTCAGGAACTACAAAGAAGAAATGATTCTTTGGAAATGAAGATAAATCAACTGGTTGAACAGAAAGACCAGCTAGAGGGTATGATTATAAAAATGCAGGAAGAAATGCTAGATAAAGTATTTTTAAAACTTGCTCTAGATTATGACGACAAAAAGCAAGCCTAAAGAAGCTAATCGAAAAATGATTAAGTGCAGTCAATGCAAAGAAACATTTTCAGGAGGGTTTGACTATAGAATGCACTGGGAAGAATTTCATTTAGATTATGCCATGAGACAAGTAAAACTGACATAATATTGTGCTTTGCTATGTGTGATGATAGTGAATAATATTTAAATAAAATATAGTGAAAATAAGCAAGCATATTAGTTACAAAGAGGCTATAAAATCAAACACAGCTTTAAGGTTGAATTTAGACAATACTCCTGGAGATTATGAAATCTCTAATATGGTTGGTATTGCTACTCATCTTTTTGAACCTCTTAGGGAATATGTAGGAGGACCTATAAAAATCAACAGCATGTTCAGGTCTGTAGATTTAAATACAGCTATTGGAGGAAGTAAGTCCAGCCAGCATTGTCAAGGCAGAGCAATTGATTTAGACGACACCTTTGGATATAAAACAAATGCTGATATGTTTAACTATATAAAAAACAATCTAAACTTTGACCAAATGATTTGGGAGTTTGGAAATGATAAGAACCCAGCTTGGGTTCACGTAAGTTATGTTTCAGGAGACCAAAACAGAAACCGTATTCTAATTGCGGAAAAAGTGAATGGTAAGACTAACTATAGAATTGAATAAGTTGTGAGCGATAAAAAAGAAAAAAAACCATTTAAAGAAACAGGATTAGGAAGGATACTACTTGGTGTTTTGCCAGGTGTAGTTAAGGGGGCTTCGAAGTTTTTGCCAGATTCAGGAATCACTGGGGTTATTAAAAACCTAATAAACAGTGACCCAGACATGACTGACGAAGAAAAAGAGGCTGCTCATGACCAGCTTGTTCAATTGTACAAACTAGAAGTAGAAGATAGAGATTCTGCAAGGAAAAGAGAAGCTGCAATAGCTAATGCTGGTGGCAGAGACTGGATGATGTCCTTAACAGGAATAATAGGTCTCGCTGCGTTTGGCTTTGTTGTTTACACTGTAGTGACTACAAATGTTCCAGCAGAAAACAAAGAGATATTTATTCACATGATTGGTATTGTAGAGGGCGTTGCTCTTAGCATTTTCGGATACTACTTTGGAAGCGCAGTTAAAAAGGAAAGCTAAATAATACGGAGGTCAAGGCAAATAGCGTGTTTTTATTTTAAGTAAATTTGCATTAAAGATATTACTATGGCTAGATTATCGCAATACCCAAAAGACACTACGCCCAATAAGCAGGACAGTTTTTTAACCCTAGATAGTTCGACAGGGAATACAACTCGAATTGACATGGTCGATATTGCTTCTGTTGTTGCGGACCAAAACCTTTTGGAGACTTCGGACTCTGCTTTATTTCAATATATTACGCCTAACGGCTTGGATTACACCGCATCTCAATCTGGAGTTCTTGTAGTCAATCCTGTAGGAGTAAATGCAACTAGATTGTTTTCTGGACTAACTCAGATTATTTTAGCAAAATCTGGTGTTAATGGCAAAAACATAAGCACTTACATTAATGACCTTTTAGATTATCAAATAAAAATATCTCAATTAGGAGATTTAAATGTTTTCGGTATCTTTCAGGTAACTGCTGTTGCAGATTACTCTGACCAATATATAAAGCTTTCTTTAACATATAAAGATAGAGGTAGTGGTAATCTTACTTACGGCACAAAATATTACGTAAGTCACCACCAAACTTCTTTTGACCAAGACTTTAGTGACGACTCTGTAACTGAGTTTGGAGACGTTTACAATGCTGGTTCTGGATTTATCATTACACCAAATGAAAGAGCTAGAGTAGATGAAGTAACTTCAAAAATATTCTATACTGATGTAGTAGACAACGTTACTTCAAACGTAGCAGACAGACCTCTGTCAGCGGCTCAAGGATTAATCCTAAAACAGTATATAGACAACATAAATACACTATTGACTTCTGACGAAGTAAACTTAAATGAGCTTCAAGAAATTGTTGATTTTATAGAATTAAACAGAACAACCCTAGAGACTCTTACAATAGCAAGTGTTGCTGGACTTCAGACTGCTTTAAACTCTAAAGTAGATAAAGTTACTGGAAAGCAGCTTTCTGAAAATGATTTCACAAATGCGCTTATTTCTAAATTAAACGCAATTGAGGCTGAAGCTGAAGTAAACGTTCAGGCTAACTATACAATGAATGATTCTACTGATGATTCATACATTCAGAACAAGCCAACTGACATTAGTGATTTAACAATACATTCAGCCGCAGAATTAAACGACATTTTCTCTGTTGGTTCTTCTAGTATTATTACAGATGATGAAAGAAGAAAAATAGACGGTTTATCAGGAACTTTCACTAATAACGTAGAAACAATTAGTGATTTAAATGTTGCCGAAACCCTTAGCTTTCTAAACTCACAAGCCACAGAGCCAGCATACTCTAATGCTATTTACTATAATCAAGAGGATGCAGTTGATGTTCTTCAGTTTAAAAGCAACAATCATCGTGTTTCTATGGATAACATAGTAAACAATATGTCTACTGGTATTCTTGATGGAGGTGTCCTTGGAATTTCAGGGACAAATTCTTTTACTATTACGGCAGGAGATGGTGTTGTATTAGACTTTAATAAAGAAAGCGCAGCAGCAAAACCTCATCCAGAATTAAAACACATATCTTGGGCAGCTCAAACTATTGTTGTTTCAGACTTAGATGGCGTAAATGCAACAGACAAACAAACTTGGATTTACGTAGATGAACTAGGTGTTGTTAACCAACAAAGCGTTCCTTTTACAAATACACAATATAACTTTGCATTACCAATAGGAGCTGTTATTCATAACTTAGGAGTTGTTACTTTCGCTAAGTCATTCCCTAGAACAGCATACGGACAACAAAATCAATTTGGAGAATTTGCCAGATTATTTGGACCAATGAAGAAAAATGGTCTTGAAGTTCTTCCAATTGCTGGAACGGTTCAACTACAGAGAAGCGCTGGTACTGCTTACGCTCCTGGTAGGAATTATGATACCGACCCAAACAATCCTTCTTTTGTAACAGACTCAGCTCAAAACCCTTGTGCAATACACAGGTATTATCAAGATAGCGCAGGAGACTTCATTAGAGACACAAACGGAGGAGCTGGTTATACAACAATAGACAACACTCTTTATGATGATGGTACTGGCACATTAGCTACCATAAGTAATAATAAATTTACAATACAGAGAGTTTACTACTTCCCTAACAACCCTACGACTTTAATTGTTTATTATGGAAGAACAATATATGACACGCTAGATGCTGCAAACACGAACTTAAGCTCAGAACCTTTTACAGAATCTAAGAACACAGCAAATCAAGCTGTATTTTTAGGATATCTGTTAATGGAGAAAGGTGCCACAGATTTGTCAAGTACAACTAACGTAAGAATAATTCAAGCTGGTATCTTTAGAAGTGTAGCCTTTAGCTCTACTGGAGCGGCTGCTTCTGCTGCATCCATTTCTGATTTATCTGATACAACAATAACCGCTCCTTCACAAGGACAGCTTTTAGAATACGATGCAACAACACAAACATTTAAGAACTTTACACCACTCTTTGACCAAACCGCTTTAGCTTACGCTATTGCATTAGGAGGATAATTAAACTAAAAAAAAATGGCAAAAACGCTTTTACATTCATCAAAATATACTGTATCCAAGGATTCAAATATCATTGATTACAACGGTAATATTGGACTCGAAAGACTCCTTTTAATTACAAACGTAACTGCCAATAAGGTAGTTTACCAGTTTAATGACCCAACTAAAGGCGGAGAAGTTTCTTTCTTAAACCAAGACGATGCATCTAGTTTATCATTAACATACGATTTAACTAATGACACTGATATAGCTCAAGGAGATGTTTATCAGTTTTTTTACGATTCAAGCGAAGTTCATTTTACTCCTGACGAAAGTCTTTTAGACCCTGTAAGTAAGTTAAGAGTATCAAATCCAGAAAACCTTGTAGATACAGATTTCGAATACGGATTACAGTCTACTAAATGGGAGACCATTCAGACTGTAAACAATATTCCTACTGTATATTCTAGCTCTGGAGACTCTCCTATCGAGGGAGTTGTTTCTGTAGATTCTATACAAGGTTCTAAACAAGTAAAAGTTGTTTGTACTACTCCGCACAATTTAACTATTGGAGACCCTGTTTCGTCTCAAGGTGTTTTAGATTATCAAGCGGAAGGTTTCTTCGTTGTGTCTGGTGTGGCAAGTCCTCTTATTTTCTTTTTCGAGATTGATGTACCTTCTACCACTACTGGAGATATTTCTGGTTCATACACTAGCATTGTTCCTGCTAAGTTTTTTGAAGGAGCTCCTTTAAATATAAACACATCTTACGGTGCGACTACAGATGAAACAACTTTAAGTAAAATAAAAGTTCAGACGGAAGCTACTCACGGATTTACTGCTGGAACTAAATTGTATTTAAGAAACACCATAGGTCCTAAAAAATTAGTTGTAGCTGACCCATCTGCTACGGCTCCCGATGGAAGACCTTTTGTTGACACAGATTCTTTTTTCACTATAAATAATGTCTTTGATTCAACAGTGTCTACAGGTAGACCTTCTTATCAAGAACCTGTTGTTATTGCCTATGACTGGGAATCAACTCATACAACATATATTCAGGCTATTGACGCTGATGTTGCCAATAATAGAATTAGCTGGATTAATCATGGAATGCAAAATTCCTTCGCTGTTCTCTTTAATACTCCAAGAAATGGAGATGTTAATATGGGGCTTACAGACGGAACAACTTTTTTCGTTAAGGCTATCGACTCAAACACTCTCGAGCTTTACACCGATGAGGCTTTAACAACTCTTCAGCCTTTATCAACTTACACAACTGATTTTGGATTTTCTAGATTAGGTTTGGTTTATTTGATTACAAAAAACAGCAACAGATTCCGTTACACTAGATATTTTACAGAATCATTATTTACGGCAACTACACCTTACCTTTATACACCAACACGTTACTACGGTACCTACTATAGCTACATGAGAGTTGACGACTCGTTAGGGTTTGTTCCAGACTCTGTTACTGTATTTAACATTCAGGTTTATGGACAAGGTATTTATTACTACTACTACTACTTATACATCCGATTTGACAACGGAAACGCATATAATGCTTTATATGCAAGATGGTCAAGCAATAACCAATGGGTAAGTGCACAAGTTCCTAATCAGACACTCACACAAGCACAACTCTATAATGATGGGGTTGGTTATTATGTTAGAATCTATGAAGGATTAAGAAGTGGTTATGGATACCATTACTGGAGAATGCAAGTTGAAGCTCAGGCTCAAGTAGACCCAGGACCAGCCTATTCTGGCTCCGATTTACTTGTTGATGATTTTGGGTTAGGAAATTCCCAACCTGATATTGTTATGGCTTATCAAGGTAAGAATCCTGGCTCTTGGTTAAATGCGTCAGACCAATTTTCTTATTTAGCAAATCAAAGACAAAATTCTAGATGGGGAACAATTGAGAACCAATATGAAAACACAGTTGTTACTACTCCTTTGAATGGTAGCTTTGACATTGATTATGGTTCTAACTCTACTTTTAACGCTCCAACTAATACTGAAAACTTCTACATTTTTGCTAGAAAAATGACTAGTGATAGAAACACTTTATACAAAGTGAATCACGGGATACCTTCAGGACAAGAAGCAACTTGTGTTGTTGCAAATTACTCTGCTGGAACCGAAGAGTTTCTTTTTTCAGACTCATCAGGGTCATCAATTCCATTGCCTGCAACTTTTGATGTTATAGTAAATGTTGTAAGTGATGATATAATTAGAATACAGGCGAACATTGCTCCTTTTACTGATGATATTCAAAAGTTCCCAACGGACTTTACTATTACGTATAGAGTTGACAATACGCTTTATAACACTCTTTATATTAACAACCACAAAATAACAGGTACTTCTGAAGCAACTTTAATTGTTGAAGGGCAAGACGAAAGCAATCCTGAAGTTTATAACTTAAAAAGCTCTTCAAACGGGTGGCTAGTTACTAACTCAAGGTTAGGTACAGATAACATAAATTTACCAATAAGAATATATAACGTAAGCCCAACTAGAACTTATAACTTTGTTCTTGATGCGGCTTATGCTGATACTTTCTACTTTACAACAGAACCTGTTGCAAATTGGGTTACTGGAACTTATGCTGGAGAATACACTACTGGTGTAACAAACACAAGAGGAACTGGTGGCGCTACAGTAAGTATTGTTGTAGACGGAACCACTCCTACTACCTTGTACTACGCTTCAGGAACTGATTCTACTTTGTTCGGTGAAATAACGCTTAGAGCTGAGGGAGTTGCTATTGGAGGAACAGCGCATAATACTCTTTACAACTTAAACAGAATCAATGATTCTAGAGTAACTCTTCAGCAGACTTCTAACACGGAAGCGGAGGGAACTACAACTGTAATTGGGTATGCTAATTCTAACCCAGGAAGTGCAAATATAAATGCATGGACTCCATTAGGATTAACGCCAACGAACGTTTCCATTACTGGAATTGAATATAGAGGGGATTTTGCTTCTTCAAACGAGTACGTTGTACTTACGTTTGCTGACGGAGACACCTACTTTATAGGTCAACAAGGAGGTTTGGATTCAAACGTATTTAGAAAAGAAAGTTTCTTTGGTACTAAAAACATCACTAGCTTAGTAGATGGTTCTGGTAACTTTACAGTATCATACGCTCCAACATCTAGAGTAAACTATAGAGTGGGAGGAATGACAAACTTCTGGGAAATCAGATTTATTGTAACTGGTGGTACTGGAGTTGTTACTTTATCTGGAGGAGGTACTGGAAACCAAACTTTAAACGTAAAAAGTTTAAAAGGTGCTTATGACGGTGTGTTCTCAATGGTAGATGTTGATTCTCCAAATACATTTAAAGTACAAACAGATTTCCAAATACCTGCAAGAGAATATTCTTTTGATAGAACGATATGTGATTTTACAAACCATAAGATTACTTTTGTAGATGCTCATAATTTTGTAACAGGAGAACAAGTAATTTATGATAACGGAGGAAACACAAATATGATTGTTTTTGACGAATCAAACTATACTGGATTCCTTTACGTTGTTGTAATTGATGAATTTATAATAAAACTTTCTACAAGCGAATCAGGAGCAAAAGAGGGTAGAACTACAGCCTTGTTTGATTCTGGAGCTGGAGACCATAAGATAATTTCAAAAAGCGTACTTAAACTTGTTAAGGGTGGAGGTACAATAGACATTGAAACAGGAAGCAATAAAATAATTGGTTCTGGAACAACGTTTTTAAACCAATTCAAAAGATTTGATAAAATATTCTTAACTCAAGGAGATTACACAAAAGAATACCAAATTGACAAGGTTACAACAAACCAGAACATGCAGTTGTTTGAAAACGTAACTAGTGGAATCTTGGCTACAAGCTACTTCTTTATTACTGAAATGGTATTAAGACCTGACGGATACGGTATCCACTTGCCTTTTGATGGTGGGGTAAATATTACAGCAGGAACTTCTCCTGATAGTAAAATTGTAAGACAGTCACGTAAATACTTCCGTTACCAATCTGGTAAGGGTATTCAAAACTCTTTTGCAATTAACTTTAATCCTCCTAAAATAGTAAGAGATTTAATTAAAGCAACTGGTACTACTGCAAAAATAAACACTCAAGAAGCTCACAACTTAGCTGTTGACGATATTATTGTTATTGAAGGAGCAGAAGTTTCAAATGGAAACAACACCTTTAATGGAGACTTTTCTGTTAGCCAGATAAACTCAGCATTTCAATTTCAATATGAAATGGCAGAAATACCTCTTCAGTCTAAAGCGTCTGGATTCCCAACATATCACAGAAAGAACTGGACAGACTCTTACATTAGAGCAGGTATGTTTGATGACCAAAATGGATTCTTTTATGAGTACGATGGTCAGAAACTTTATGCCGTAAGACGTTCTTCTACTAAGCAATTAGCAGGAAGTGTAAATGTTTCTAGACAGTCTCAAATTGTGACGGGTAATGATACTTCTTTTACAACTCAGTTAATTAAAAACCAATTTGTTGTAATTAGAGGTCAATCTTATAAAGTTGTTGAAATTTCTTCCGACTCAAGAATAGTTATTCAGCCTTCTTACAAGGGTGTTAGTGCAGCTAGAGTTAAATTAACTGTAACCGTAGATGCTAGAGTTGAGCAAGAAAGATGGAATATTGACAAATGTGACGGAACTGGAGTTCACGGGTACTATTTAGATATAAATAGAATCCAAATGGCTTACGCTGATTACTCATGGTATGGAGCAGGTAAAATTAGGTTTGGCTTTAAAGACCAAAACGGACACGTTAAGTACGTTCACGAATTTAAGCACAACAACATTTTAAATGAATCTTACTTCCGTTCTGGAAACTTACCAGGTCGTTATGAAATATCAAACGGACCTCAAGCTTCTACAGCGCCAACGTTGTTTCACTTTGGTACGTCTATTATAATGGATGGAAGGTTTGATAATGATAAAGCTTATTTGTTTACAGCAAACTCTAAACCTTTTGCATTCACAAATGGTGGTAACTTCACGTTCAGCACTACAGACCAATCTAGCTTTGAGCAGATTACTTTAAACGGAAATAGAGTTTGGGTATATGCATTCCAAGTTACAGAGGCAAATGCTCGTACAGTAACAACAGGCTTACTTGTTAACGATACAAACGGAACTTCCTTAGAGGATGGAACGTATGTTTCTCAGGTAAAAATAGATGGAGCTCAGACTAAGATATTTACATCTTACCCTGCAACATCTACTTTGCCTCCAACAAGTATATATCCTACAATCCCTAGTGGTTCAGCTCTTACTTTAGGAGAGGTTGAAGTTGTAGATTTAACTAGACCAATCCCATTGATTTCTGTAAGATTAGCAGCTTCTGTTGATTCTTCTTTAACTGGGGTTGTTGGAGAAAGAGAAATTATAAACAGAATGCAGCTTACATTAAAACAAGCAGGTGTAACTGCAAATCAAGATATTGAGGTATTCTTAATATTAAATTCTCAGCCATCAAACATGGACTTTAAGAAAGTTACTGCTCCATCTTTATCGGAGCTTATTGAGCACAAGTCGTCTGACTCACTAGAAAGTGGGACTGTTGTTTACGCATTAAAAGCGTCAGCAGGTTCTTCTGAAATTGATTTGAGCGAATTACTAGAGTTAGGTAACTCAATCCTCGGAGGAGATAGCATCTTCCCTGCTGGACCAGATTTACTTACTATTGCAGTTCAGCCTCAAAACACTTCAGATATTTCTTCTGACAAACCGTTCAATGTTTCAGGAAAAGTTTCATGGTCTGAATCACAAGCTTAATATGAATGAAATAAGAAAAATAGCAGTAGGACCCGACTATAAAAATGCGATGCATTACGAAGTCGGGCAAACTGTTATAAAGGGTCATTATAAAATACACTCCATTCACGAATCCGAAGGATGTTATATTGTACGAATTGTTAAGGATAGCATTATTGTTGACTGGAAAAAAGTTAACTTGCAGATGCCTGTGCATGTTGAGTTCAATATAAATTATGATTAAACCTATTAGGGATTATTTAATAAAACCACTTGGAGCCGAATATATTAAAGAGAAAGACGGAATTATAGTCAGCTCTGGTATTGAAGATTACAAGGGAGTAAATCGTTATGGAGTTTTAGTATCCAAGCCTGACAATGAT
>TARA_B110000483_G_scaffold204262_1_pt1 | contig 18720 bp, 20 predicted proteins | sample TARA_B110000483 | Tara Oceans TARA_B110000483 (sample SAMEA4398176) | marine metagenome | biome: Polar Biome; feature: [SRF] surface water layer (ENVO:00010504); material: water (ENVO:00002006), including particulate matter (ENVO:01000060) such as... | depth 5 m
AATTATTTCTGTATCATCTGGTAATATATCAATTACACTTTGTATCGAATGTCCAATCCATTGTTCTTCATTTTTACATCTAATTATTACAGAATAACTCATTATATATTATTTTCAAGATAAAATAATTTAAATATTATACAAATATATGAATAAATCAATCGCGTTTGTTTATATTGGAGAACCAAGATTTGAAAAAATGGGTACTCATAATCATAAATATTTATATCAAAAATTAAATAAAGAAAATATAAATTATAAAGTGTATAATTTTACTAGTACAAAAAGAACTCATGAATTTGGTGGTATTTCTCAAATAATAAATTTTTATAATGCACTTGATAAAACAAAAGAAGATATAATTGTAAAAATGAGAACAGATATATTTATGGAAGAATTAACTATGGACCAAATTGTATTAGATATAAAAGAATCTTTGAAAAATAATTTAAAAATTTTTGGATATAAAGGAAAAGGTGGAGTTGGTAATATAAATATTATTAACAATATTAATAGTCCAAAAAAATTTATACATGATTATATCATAATTATACATAGAAATAATGTAAAAATTAAAGAAAAAGATGATATATTAAAAATAATGACCAACAAACCTAAAAAGTATGCAAATGGTGGTCATAAAACTTTTCCTTATATGATGAAAGATAAATCAAATGTAAATTTTAGATTTGGAGGTATGAATCTTATTAGAGAAAAAATAAGATTAAAAAATATGAATCCTGAAATTATTGCTTTTCATTTTAAAAAAAAAATTAAAAATTGGCAGATAAGAAGTACATTACTTATTTTATTTGATATAATTAAAAATAAAAAACATGATAATAATTTATCAGTTGTGATTAATGATTTAAATAATTATTCTAAATATGTAGGATATGATGAAGCAGTTAAAAATATTTTAAAATTAGCAGATAAAGATAAAGATATATATTCTATAAGAAATGAAATAATTAAATATATTAAAAAATAAATTATAATAATTTAAAATATTTTATTGTCTTATTTAATCCATCTTCTAAACTAATTTGTGGTTCCCAATCTAAATATTTTTTTGCCTTTTCAATATTTGGTTGTCGTTTCATAGGATCATCGCTTGGTAATTCTTGGTAAATAATTTCTGATTTTGTTTTAATTATTTCTAAACATTTAATTGCTAATTCTTTTATTGTCATTTCATATGGATTTCCTATATTAATTGGACCAATTGTTTCTTCTTGATTCATTAATTTAATTAATGCTTCAACTGTATCATCAACATAACAAAAACTTCTTGTTTGACTTCCATCTCCATAAATAGTAATATCTTCATTATTTAAACATTGATTTATAAAATTACTTACTACTCTTCCATCATTCTTATCCATTTTAGGACCATATGTATTAAATATTCTCGCTATTCTAATTTCAGTTTGATGATTTCTATAATATTCCATCATTAATGTTTCAGATACTCTTTTTCCTTCATCATAACATGACCGAATTCCAATAGGATTTACATTTCCCCAATATTCTTCAACTTGAGGACTTATTTTTGGATCTCCATATACTTCTGATGTTGATGTTATTAATATTCTTGCTTTGACTCTTTTTGCTATTCCTAATGCATTTAATGTACCTAATATATTTGTTTTTATTGTTTTTATAGCATTGTACTGATAAGCTTTTGGTGAAGCTGGACAAGCTAAATGATATATTTGTTCAACTTCTAATAATATAGATTCTGTAATATCATGTCTAATAAATTCAAAATTTGGATTATTAATCATATCCTGTATATTTGACATTGAACCTGTAAAATTATTATCTAAACAAATTACATAATGTCCATCATTAAGTAATTTTCTACATAAATGATTGCCAATAAATCCAGTACCTCCAGTTACTAGTATCTTCATACTTTTTAATTATATTTTATTATTACTAAATTTACTAATTTATTTTTTTCTTAGACTGTCTTTTTTAGAATTTTCTCCTTCAAATTGTTTTCTAGGTCCGGGTTCATATTGTGTTGCTTTCTCAATAGACCTTATCCCCTTTACTAATTTAATTAATCCATCAGGTTCTATACTACTTGAATGATCACTTCCCCACATATTTCTATCTAATGTTACATGTCTTTCAACCCATGTAGCACCCATAGCAACAGCAGCATATGTTGTTACTAATCCAAATTCATGTCCACTATATCCAATTTCCATAGTTTTTCCCCATTTTTCTTTCATATGCTCAATATATCTTAAATTTAAGTCTTCAACTGGACATGGATATGTTGAATTTGTATGCATAATTACATCTGGTTTTGCTGCTTCAACAGCAGCATCAATCTCTTCTTCGGTGCTCATTCCTGTACTAATAATTACATAATCAAATGCTTCTCGTGTTGCTTTACATAATTCTAAATCATTAATAGATGCACTTCCTAATTTAGCAATTTTTGTATATTTTGACATAATTTTTACACTATCCAAATCCCATACACTTGCAAAAAATTCTATATTAATAGATTTACTATATTCAACTAATTCTTTAATTTGTTCTTCATTAAATTCCATTCTATGTTTATAATCAATATAAGTCATTTCGCCCCAAGGTGTTTTTCTCATTTTCATTTTTTGTGCTTCTGGAACACATACATCTGGATTTCTTTTTTGAATTTTAACATATTCTGCGCCAGATACTTTTGATAACATTATTAGTTCTTTGCATAAATCAATAGAACCATTATGATTAATTCCTATTTCGGATATTACTTTTACCATTTTATATTTATACAACATTATTTTTAAATTATAATTTTTACAAATTAATTATATTTAAAAAAAAATACATATAAATAACACTTACTAAATATTATTAATTATGTCTAATAAAGTAATTAAACCTTTTATTAAATGGGTGGGTGGAAAGACACAAATTATTGATAAAATTATAGAAAATATACCAAAAGACTGTTTTAATTATCACGAAATATTTTTAGGAGGAGGAAGTGTATTATTTGCAATTCTTTCTTTAAAAAAAGAAAATAAAATACATATTAAGAATAAAATATATGCTTATGATATTAATCAAATATTAATTTATTTGTATAAAAATATACAAAATAATTATGAAGAATTACATAATTGTTTAGTAAAATATTTCAATGAATATAATGAATTAAAAGGTTCTGTTATAAATCGAAAACCAATGAATTTGGATGAAGCAAAGACATCAAAGGAAAGTTATTATTATTTTTGTCGAAAAAAGTTTAATGAAATAAGTGATAAATCTTCTATTGAATGCAGTGCTTTGTTTATATATTTAAATAAAACATGTTTTAGAGGGTTATACAGAGAGGGACCAAATGGATTTAATGTACCTTATGGACATTATAAAACAACACCATCTTGTATTTCAAAAGATGAATTAAAAATAATAAGTGAATTAATTAAAGATGTACAATTTAAATGTTTGGATTTTAAAGAATCATTAAAAGATATTCAAAATAATGATTTTATGTATTTAGACCCTCCTTATGCTCCCGAGAACAATACATCGTTTGTAAATTATGTAAAAGATGGATTTAAAATAGATGACCATAATCTATTATTTAAAGAAATAAATAAATTAAATGAAGAAAAAGAAATTAAACTATTAATGAGTAATGCAAAAGTTGATTTAGTATTAAATTCATTTTCTAATTCTATCTATCAAATAGAAAATATATTGTGTAAAAGAGCAATTAATTCAAAAAAACCAGATTCTAAAACAATGGAAGTATTAATTAAAAATTTTTGATTTTTATAAAAATATATTTAGGTTTTAAATTTATATTTAGAATATGATTCTTGATATATACTATCCATAATTTTAGGGTGTTTCCATCTTAATTTAAATATATGAATTATATCTTTTTTATCTTTGAATATAAATAAACATATTATTTGTTTTTTTATATTTTTTCTTTTAAGCCCGTCATAAATATATCTATATGGATAATATAATTGTCGTATATTGAATTTTTTTATTTGTATCCCATTTTTGACCTCAGCAATTAAAATTTTATTTTCTGATTCATAACATCCATCTGTTTCAAATTGAGACCCTTCTATTTTTATTTTTTTACCATTTAATATTGTTAAAAAAGAGCAATAATGACGTCCACCTAATAATGAACCATATTTAATAGGTTCATTTAAATAGTCTTTTGTCTCAAAAATATTAGAATATTTTAAATTATCCAATAAACTTGTTTCACTATTACCAAAATTTAATAATATTGATTCATTATCTTTATTTAAATATATTATTTCAGTATTCATATATATTAATTCAAAATAAATAGATGAAGTTGTTAATAAATATACACCATTTTTAATAGAAATAATATTTAAATTTAATAATTTAAATATTTCTGGTTTTTTTTCTTCACTATCAATTTTACATAATAATCTTGGTTCAAATTGTTTTTTTAAATCTCCTTTCCAATATTTTTTTTGTTGTTTCATTGTATTACTATCAATTACATAATCAATATATGGTATAAAATTAATATTTTTTAATATAAGTGTCCATTGACATTTTGTTTCATTATTTTTAATAAAATTATGAAATAATTTATGTATATCTACTTTTTGTAATGCCTGATTATGTTTAATATAAAGTTTAGAAAATAATTTTTCTAATTCGTTCATATTAGGTTATTTATAGAAATTATTTAAATAATCAATTTTTAAATAATTAATTTAAATAATATAAATTTTTTTTTTTGTATTTTATAATGAAAATTGGTATAATCGGCAATGGTTTTGTAGGAAAAGCTACAAATATACTTGAAAATGATAATGTAGAATTAGTTATATATGATATTGACCCTAAGTTATGTAGTCCAATTGGTACTACTATAGAAAACATCTGTGAAACTGATATAGTATTTATTTCTGTACCAACTCCAATGAATTCTGACGGAAGTTGTCATATTGGTATTTTAGAATCTGTTGTTTCAGATATTAAAAAAGTATGTGATTTAAATGAAAATTTAATTGTTATTCGTTCAACAGTTCCTCCAGGAACTTCAAATAACTTAAATTGTTATTTTATGCCAGAATTTTTAACTGAAAAGAATTTTGTCAATGATTTCATTAATAATGAAAATTGGATTTTTGGATTAAAGAATACTGAACAAGATATATTATTCAAGAATAAAATCACTGAATTATTTAATTATAGTTATGAAGCTAAAAAAATAAATTATAATAATTTACATTTTGTAACAAATAATGAAGCAGAAATGATTAAATTATTTAGAAATAACTATTTAAGTGTTAAAGTTGGATTTTGTAATGAAATTGCTGAATTTTGTGAAAAGAAAAATATTGATTATGAAAATGTTCGTGAATTAGCAACATTGGATAATAGAATTGGATCTTCACATACTAAAGTACCTGGACATGATGGAAGAAAAGGTTATGGTGGAACATGCTTCCCAAAAGATACAAATAATCTTAAATGTGAAATGAAAAAAGTGGGTATGAAATCATATATTATTGATAATGTAGTTGAAAGAAATGAGAAAGTAGATAGACCAGAGCAGGACTGGAATTCTAACAAAGGACGAGCTGTTATTTAAGGTTTGAAATAATTGGGGTCTTCTAGAAAAACATCTTTTAAATTTACAGGATTTATTATAAATATTTTTACATCTGGAAAATATTTTTTTGTAAAATCTTTCAAATATTTCCATTGCTCAATTAATAAAGTATAATTACTTCCTTTATTTATAAAAAAATTACTACCACCACAATCACATCCTATTAAATATATTTTTTTAATTCCCATTATTAAAATAAGTTGAAATGTGATAAATAATGAACTTCTATGAATAGATTTTTTTTCTAATTTTCTGAATATATTATTATAATAAACATCAAATGATTTTCCCTTTGATTTTTTTAATTCATCTTTAGTTAATAATTCTTTATTATATTTTCTAGATTTGTAATTTACATAAAATTTTTCTTTTTTTGCTTCAGCATTAATAAAATTATATCGACCTCTTCTTTTTAAATTTTCTTTATCAGATAATATAAAATAATCTAATTTAAATAATATTTTTTCAAATACAAGATCATTATTTCCAAAAAAAAGATAATCCTTACTTTTCGCATAATCAAAATATTTTTTTCCATCTTTTAATGATGGACCTCCACCAATTAAAAATGCTGTTTTATCACAGTGTATATCTTTATATTCCTTAAAAAATTCTGGATATTTCATATTTTAATATAATATTAAAATATTAATTATATATAAAATGGAAAAAATTAATTACAAATTAATTATTGTTTTTGTTGGATTACCTGCTAGTGGTAAGAGTTATACATCCAATCACATAAAACAATATTTAAATTGGTTAGGTTATAAAACAGAAATTTTCAATTGTGGTAATTATAGACGTAAATTAACAAAAAATAAACAAGATGCGGATTTTTTTGATAATAATAATGAAGATAATCTTAAATTAAGAGAAAAATTTTTTTATCATGCTATGTTTGATTTAAATAGTTATTTATTAAATAAGTTAGGTGATATTGCTATATTAGACGCAACTAATTCAACTAAAAAAAGAAGAAAAAAAATTTATTCCTTTTTAAAAAATTTTAAATACAAAAAAAGATTAATTTTCCTTGAAAATATAACAAAGGATTTTAATATTTTGTTTAATAATATTAATTTTAAAAAAAAATCACCAGACTATATTAATACTTCTGATGTATTAATGAAAAAAGATTTTTTTAAAAGGATAGAGTATTATCAAGAAATATATGAAGACATAGACGATGAAGAAAATGTTAATTACATGAAAATATATAATTGTGGTAAAAAAGTTATATATAATAATATTTATGGCAATCTTGAAACTATACTATTAAATTATTTAATAAATTTTACAGTATGTGTAAAAAAAATATTTATATCTCGTCATGGACAAAGCTTATTTAATTTAGAAAATAGGATCGGAGGAGATCCTGATATTACAAAAGACGGATATAAATATGCTAGAAATTTATATAACTATATATCATTGCATTATAAACCAGATGATATTATTATATTTACAAGTAATTTAAAACGTACAAAAAAAACAGCACATTTATTTATTGAAAATAATTATGATGTTAGACATAGAGATATATTGAATGAAATTAATGGAGGTATTTGTGAAAATATGACATATGATGATGTTAAATTAAAAATGCCTGAATTATATAAAAATAGAAAAGATGATAAATTTCATTTTAAATATCCTGAAGGTGAGTCTTATTTTGATTTAATTGTTCGTATTAAAGAATTTATTTTGGAATTAAATAGATTAGATAAACCAATTTTAATTATATCTCATAATGCTGTAATAAGAGTTATATTTTCATATTTTTTATGCTATAAACATGATGAAATACCACATTTAAATATACCTTTACATACATTATTTTGTATTGAAAATGAAGATTATTTTTATAAAAAATCGGAAGTAATAATTAGTTAAATATTCAAAGGTATATATAATTTTCATACATAGATATATTTATAATTTCAACATTACATATGTTTATGCACAGATAATGAGTAAAATTACTTGTTTTAAAAGTAGTTTTATCTATAAAAGAACAATTAATTATCATTTACTGAATTAATAGATTTTCCAATAACTTCGTAACTATTACATGCTAACCAACCACTTTTATTAAAAATTCTATCCTTGATTTTTTGAGGTGCATTATTAATGACATCATCATTAATAACTTGTATAATTTGGATACAAACATCTAACTTTGAATTAATTGGAAAATAAACAACTTGGTTACCAAATCTATCTGGTTGAGGTCTTAAAAAAGTAGGATGTACAATAGTAGTTAAACTATCTTCATCAAACTCTTTAAATCCACTTAAAGTGATTGTAAAAAAATCATTTGGATTAATTAAAATTTCTCCTTCTATTATGAAATGATTTCCCAAAGGATCATGTACTCTGGTAAGTTCATATGTATTATCATGGTCTTGAATAGTTGGCTTGAGTACTGAGACTGTCATTGTTGATAAATGCTTTTTATATCTTAGCTAGAATAGTTTCAATTTTTTATATTAACAATAATAAAAATTGATTTTAAAAGTAAAATTTAATAATTGAATACAAAGATGTCAAAAGATGATTCGATTTTAATTCTTAAATTTAAAACAAAAAAAATAGATAAATATATTTATATTGTACTTTATGTACAAGCTATTGAAAATTTTACTGATATTGATTGGACAAAATGGTATTTATCAAATGTAAATATGGCATTGTGGAATTTCACGAAGAATTTCAAAAAATCACTAAAAATAGCAAAAAAAATGTATATTAAATGTTACAAACCTGAATATGGTATAAAATTTATCAATATAAATGTAGATTTTCAAGAAATTAATGGTACAATTGTAGATTCCCCTTTGGTGGGATCTCCTAAAAATATAAAATTAATACATTTTAGAACTAAATATCCTAAGGTTTGTTCTAATGAAAATGGACCACTTGAAATCAAAAATCTTGAAGAAATTTTTATTTATAAATAATCAAAATGTATTGATTAAAAATTGATTCATATCAAATTAATAAATATAATTCTTAGTTTTTACCAAAAATGATTAATAAATCTAAATTGAGAAAAATAATTGAAGAAAAATATTCTAAACCTGAATCTGATAGTTTGAACGATGATTTGATTGGTAATATTGCTTCTTTCATTGGTTTCACTTATGATGAAGAAAGAGAAATCGCAAACTATATGCTACTTTTTCTAAACAAATGGAATAATGAAAAAAAAATTTTATATTCACATATTCTATCTAATCATGTTGAACTCATTCATTGTTGGCAGTGTCCATATAATATTGGAGAATTAAGACACGGTAGTCAGCCTCCATACAAAAAAGAACATTTGAATTTACTTTTTAGTGATGCTATTTTTAACTTGAATAAGAAAATATTATTTGAATGTATTTTTTATGTGGCAATATTTCCAAAAGGGAATGATATGTGGAGTGATCATCGATTATTAAACTTATTAGTCCAAGATAGTCCTGGACTAATAAAACAACAATTTAAAATACAATGTAAAGAATCAGATTCTCAAAAACCATCATCTTATTTCATTCAACTTGCTAATTTCATAGACAAGGGAACTAATATTAATCTTGAAAAAAAAGAAGTTAAAGAAAAAAGAAAAAACATTAATAATATATCTGGTTTTAATAAGATAAAGAATAAATGTAATAAACAAAGAACTACAGACTATCTAAAAAATAAGAAATAGAAAATATTCTGTACTTTTATAATCACTATATGTCTAAAATAAAAAATCGATACTTCCTAAAAAAAAAAGAATATTAAAAGGATGGTTACTCATGTGGGAAACCGCATGAACTCACTATTAACATTGAGAAGAACGAATTCCGACCTTACATTGGATTCAATCGTCTCAATTCTGGCTTTTGTCGGAAAACCATTTGATAACACATCACTTCGTGATGCTGTCCAATTATGGTTATCAAATCCAGAAGAAGCAAAAAAAAGACATGGACACATCTCAGGTTGGAATACTTCTAAAGTAACTGACACATCGTGCTTGTTTAAAGGTGCGGTGGACTTCAATGAACCTATTGGAGATTGGGATATGAGGAATGTCACCAACATGGAGATGATGTTCTATGGTGCGACCTCCTTCAACCAACCCATTGAAAAATGGAAAGTATCAAAGGTCACTAACATGAAGGATATGTTCTACAATGCGCGATCCTTCAACCAACCCCTTAGAAAATGGAATGTGTCAAAAGTCACTGACATGGAGAATATGTTCTTTGGTGCGACCTTCTTCAACCAACCCATTGAAAAATGGAAGGTATCAAAGGTCACTAACATGTCTGCCATGTTTTTTTGTGCACACTCCTTCAACCAACCCCTTAAAAGTTGGAATGTGTCAAATGTCACTAACATGTCATTCATGTTTGCTCACGCAGAATCTTTCAACCAACCCCTTAAAAGTTGGAATGTGTCAAATGTCACCAGAATGGAGAGTATGTTCTTGCAGTAGACGAATAAATTCTATAATTATAATTATAAAAAATTGAAATTTAATTATATTTATAAAAAATAAATAACTAAAAAAATGTCAGTTAATACAGATGTGAAAAGTATGATCCATGATTTTAATGTATATGAAGATGAATTTCATAAACATCAACATCATTTAAAGATAAAATCTGTTGGTTGGAATGGTCGTGAAATAAAAATTATTCCATTATATCAATTAATGAAATTTGGAATTATTCCAAACATTGACTTAATGAATCTAAAACCATTTGACATTATTCGTTTTGAAGAAAATAGAGCATATGACTCTTATTTAATTGTACCATTAAAAGTAAAAAATAAATTTGAAGTTGAACTAGAAAATATTGATGAAACATTAAAACAATTTCTTTTAAGCTACGGAATTATTGAATTTGAATTTGATTGCAGTGGCGAAAATGCTTGTATTCCCCCAGAAGGAATAGAAGCAATTGAAAAACATGATATCTATTATTTTGATATTATCAAAGAAATGGAAGATGTCAATGGTATAATTGTTGATTACATGTACATCAAAGATAATTTTAATAAATTTGAAAATAGTGTAAATATAATTGGAGAACCTTTTGAATATGATAAAATAGCATTTATTTGGATTACTAGTGAATATAAACTAACATTAAATGATGCTAGTGATGAACAAATTGATGAAATGAAAAACAGTAAAATTATTATTCCAATGATGGAAATGAAAGACCAAATGAATGCTGTACAGTTAGTTTATTCAATTATGAAAAATTTACCTGAAAGCAGAATGGATCCTTATCCACATTCTTACGATTTATATGAAAAAAATGATGTAAGTGTAAATAATGTAAATAAGAATAAAGCTAAATTGCCTAATTTCAAAAGTATGAAAAAAGATGAATTAATCAAACTGTTGACTGAAAAATATTCAAAAATAGATGAACTAGAAACATCTTTGTTTCATATTAAAAACGATTCAAATAAAATGAATGGACAATTTAAAAAATTAAAAGCTGAAAATTGCGAAAATGAAAGAGATTCAAAATATTTAAATAATAATGTTTCAATGGGAATTGATAATTTACGACAATTATTAACAAAATTTGAAAATCAATTAAATATAATTAAACCTGAATATTGTTAAATAATAAAATTTAAAATTTTGATTTATAATAATGATAATAAAAAAAAAAATTTATATTGTGGGAAGTGGATGGGCTACAAAAGGATTTTTAGATAGTATTGACTATACTTTGTATGATGTACATGTATTATCCAATGATGAAAATTTTATTTATCAACCGTTTTTAGCATCAAGTTTATTAAATAAAGAAAAAACAAGTTTTAGTTTAAAAGAAAAATATCCACTTATAAACTTTCAAAAAAAAAATGTAAGAGATTTTGATTTTAAAAATAATAAAATAATAAGTGAATTCGAAAATAATGAAAATTATGATTACCTATTACTGTGTCATGGTAGTGTTATAAATGATTTTAATATTAAAGGTTTAAAAGAAAATAGTTATTATTTAAAAAATAATCATGATGCAGTAAAGATTCAACAAGCTATAAAAAATTTACCAAATGATGCGCATATAGCAGTAATGGGATGTGGTTTAACAGGAAGTGAAATTATTGGTAATCTAATTGATAATAATAATTCAAATATTAAATTAAGTAATTTTATAGACGGGTTAATATTTTATGATAAAATTCAACACAAGAAATATAATATACATGCTATTGATGGATTACCAAGTCCATTAAATATTTTTAATGAAAAAATTAGGTCACATACGCTAGATTTGTGGAAAAAAAACAATATAAATTTACAGTTTGGTTCTTTTGTTAAAAATATGGACAAAAATCAAATATATTTAAATAATGGAAAAGAAATTAAATATGATTTAGCCATATGGTGTGGAGGAATTAAAATACATCCATTAAGTATATTAGTAAATAAAAAATTAGAATATGATAATTGTTTTGGTATTCCTGTTAATAATTATTTAAAAATAGAAAAATTAAATAATGTATGGGCAGCTGGTGACTGTGCTTATAGTGGTTCTCCTCCAAATGCTCAAGTAGCTTACCAACAAGGTAAATACTTAGGTAATCAATTTAACACTAATTTTATGAATAAAAATAAATTTCAATTTAACAATAAAGGTCAGGTATGCTATATAGGTAATAAAGAAGCTGTTTATCAAAATGGAGAATATGGATTTGGAGGAATACTTGGATATGGGATGATGAAGCTTATTAAAATATACACTAAATTTTTATAAATTAATTTGGAAAAGACAAACATTTTTTCCTTTTTTTATTACTTTCTTCCAAATGATGTAAATATCTTTGAATACACTTCTGACAATTTTTCAACTCATCTTCTTCAATATAAAAAGTTTTACATGTACAAATAATCTCATTTACATTTATTTTTTTTTTTAATATTTCATTATTATTAATAAGATATTGTGTTTCATTTAAATCATCACTTTCATTTTCATATTTTTGCTTTACATATGTTGTTTTATTTTTCATAAATAAACAATAAATTAATATTAATATTAAAAATAAACAAGCATATAATAAATATTCAGTATTTAATTCCACATTTAACATCTTTATTTTTCATATAAGTTAAAATTTTCAATTTTTTTTTTATATTTTAGTAATGGATAATATAATTATTTTTGATATTGATGGAACAATAGCTGAATCTTCATATAAAATAAAACCTGAACATGCACTTCTTTTAAATCAACTTAAAGAAAAATATGAAATTGGAATATGTGGTGGTGGAACATTAGAAAAAGCATTAAATCAAATGAATGATTCTATTTATTTTGACCATTATTTTACAGAATGCGGATGTGTATATAATAAAAATAATTCAAAAACAAAACTCGATTTACATGAAATTTATAAAAAAAATATAAGGGAACATGTATTATACAAAGATATAAATACATTAATTAAAATATTTTTAAAATATTTATCTGAATGTGACTATGAACTAAGTGGTCATTTTGTTGATTTACGCAATGGTATTGTATATTTATCATGTGTTGGTATGCAAGCAACAATAATCGAAAGAGAAAAATTTAAAATTATTGATTATCAGTTGAATATTAGGAATGATGTACTAAAGATTTTAAGAGATAAAGCAAAAGAATTGAATATAGAAAATAAAATTAGTATTAATTTAGGTGGTAGTGTTGGTATTGGTTTATATCCTGTAGAATATGATAAAATACAAATATTAAATACAATCCAACCAAAAAATTATAAAAAAATTATATATTTTGGTGATAAATACAAAGAAGATGGTAATGACTACCATATAATAAATGATAAAAATATAACAGGATATAAAATTGATAATGTAGAAGATACATTTGATATAATAAGAAATAAATTAATTTAAGTAAAAAATAATTAAATCATTTACTTAAAAACATATTATTGTAATATAATAATATGGGTTTTACTGTTAAAATGTGTAATGATTTTGCCAAAAAAATTATAAATGAAATTTTTTGGATAAAATATAAACCAACAATAAAAGATAATAATACTTGGTATGAAAATTTAAATAATTTTCTTGTAAAAGAATGGGATATTCTCCAAGAAAGTGAAAATACAGAAAATGAATTAATGGATGATGAAGAAGATATGATTATTCGTGATGCTATGGATTTTTTATTAGATAAATTAAATGTGGATGAAGATGAATTTGAAGAACATGAACAAGATGTAGATTGGAGAAGATTTGATGATATTATAGGATACTATACTTGTATAATATAAGCATAAATATAATTAATTAATTTATAATTGATTTAAATAATATTTAATATAATAATTACATGTGTGGTATAATTGGTATATTATCAAAATACAATATTAATATTTTTGAATATATTATTAATAGTTTAGTACAATTACAAAATAGAGGATATGATTCATCCGGTATATGTCTATTTAATGATGATGACTTTATATTACATAAATATGCTTCTACAAAAGATGAAGATTCAATTGAAAAATTAAAAAATATTGATTTTAATCAATATAATACAAATATAGGAATTGGACATAATAGATGGGCTACACATGGACCAAAAAATGATATTAATTCACATCCTCATATTAGTAATAATACTAATATTGTTGTTGTACATAATGGAATTATAGAAAATTACAAGAAATTAAAGGAGTTTTTAATAAGTAAGAGTTTTAAGTTTTATTCAGATACTGATACAGAAATTATTGCTAATTTATTGGAATATTATAGTACTGATGAAAATAATTTTACAGATGCTATTAAAAAAACCATTGATAATTTAAATGGTACATATGGATTAATAATTTTAAATAAATTTGAGAATAATAGAATGTATTGTGTAAGAAATGGTAGTCCATTATTATTAGGATACAATGAAGAATATGCTATGATAACAAGTGAGCAAAGTGGGTTTTGTAATAAATTACATTCATATATAACATTACAAAATGATGATATTTGTTATATTGAATTAATTAATAATAAAATAGAAGTTAAATACAATTATGTATATGATTTAAAAAATGTTAATTTAATTGATTTTGATAAAAATCCTGAACCATATGAACATTGGACAATCAAAGAAATATATGAACAGCCACAAAAAATAATGAATGCAATTAACAATGGGGGAAGAATATTAAATAAAACAAATGTAAAACTTGGTGGATGCGATGATAATATAGAAAATTTAGAAGATGTTGAAAATATTATTTTATTAGGTTGTGGTACATCTTATCATTCATGTATGTATGGTAAGCATTTTTTAAAGAAGTTATGTAATTTTAATTTAATTCAAATACATGATGGTGCCGATTTTGAAGAAGATGATATTCCGAAAAGGGGGAAATCATTAATGGTTTTTGTATCACAATCAGGTGAGACAAAAGATTTACACAGATGTATTGAAATAGCAAAAAATAAAAATATTTTTACATTGGGTATCATAAATGTTGTGGATAGTTTAATAGCACGTGAGGTAGATTGTGGAATATATTGTAATGCTGGAAGAGAAATGGGCGTGGCATCAACAAAAGCTTTTACTACACAAGTTGTATGTTTATGTTTATTATCATGTTGGTACAGTCAAATACAAAAATTGAATGAAAATATAAGGGTACAAATAATAAAAGATTTACAAAATTTAAGTTTAGATTTTCAAAATTGTTTAAATATAGCACATACACAAATTAATAATGTATTAAATATAATTGATAAATCAAATAATTTATTTATTTTAGGTAAAAATACTGATGAAAGTATAGCACGTGAAGGTTCATTAAAAATTAAAGAAATATCATATATACATAGTGAAGCATATTCATCAAGTAGTTTAAAACATGGTCCATTTGCTTTATTAGATGAAAACATGCCTGTGATTTTATTAAATAATAATTTTTTATATGAGCCAAAAGTAATTAATGCTTATGAGGAAATTTTATCAAGAAAATCACCAATAATATTTATAACTAATAATAAAGATATAAAATATCCGAATAGTATTTATATACCAAATAATAAATCATTTTCGTCATTGCTTGGAATAATTCCATTACAACTTATTGCTTATTATTTATCTATAAAAAGAGGAATTAATCCTGATAAACCAAAGAATCTAGCAAAAGTTGTTACTGTTGAATAAAATTTATTAGACCATCTAATAAAGCAGGTCCAACATTATCATTTCTATAATCTGGTACATTATGTGATTTCTTTTCTTTTTTTAGATTTATTGGATTTATTTCAGAATTATTATTTAAATTTTCTTTATTATGGATTGGCATAGATGTAAATACGTCTAATCTTTTTATTTTAGATGTTTCATAAGGTGAAACATATTTATTTTGATTAGATGATTCTGAAAATGGATAAAAAATAAGAGATTGTTCATCAATCTTTTTTGAAAAGTTATTAGCATCTTTTGTTTTAATTTCTTTTCCTCTACATTTCAATTCATCGATGTGTATATATTGACATTTGTTACCATACGGGCAATTTCCAGTTGCTACCCAAGTTATGCATGGTAATTTATTTTTATTTTGATTTTTTGACATAATATATTTAATATGGTTTATATTTAATACTAAAAAAAATAATTTCAATTTTTAAATAATTAGACAATTAATTCAATGTATAAAAATGAAAATGATTAGTAAATAGAAAGGGAATATTAATACCGTAATCAATACTAAAAATGCTGGTGGATATTTTAATGGTGCATTGATAAATTATATTCATCTTTAATTATGTTTTTATTCAAAATATTTATAATATATTATCTTATAAATGAAGTTATCAGTATGTATATTAGCTGGTGGGGAAGGAAAACGAATGAAATCTGCTTTACCAAAAGTATTACATTTATTCAAATTAAAACCAATGATTGTACATGTAATTGAAAAATCATTTAAATTGTCACCGGAAAGAATTATTATTGTTACTGGGAGATATAATAATTTAATTCAAAAAACAATTAAACAATTTATAGAAGAAAAATATTATGATAAATTAATTTTTGTAATTCAGGAAACTCCAATGGGGACAGGTCATGCTATTTCATGTACATTAAGTAATTATAATGAAGATGAAATGGTTTTAATATTGAATGGAGATACTCCGAATATAAGTTCTAATTTACTACAAAAATTTACAAATAGATATGAGAATAGATTATTAATAAGTGTAATTGAGGAACCAGCAGGATACGGCAGAATTATAATGAATGAAAAAGATGAGATACAAAAAATAGTAGAAGAAAAAGATGCTTGTGAAAGTGAAAAGCAAATAAATAAAATAAATAGTGGTATATATTTTGTAAAATCAATAGATTTAATTCATTATATACCTAAAATTACAAATAATAATAAACAAAACGAATATTATTTGACTGATATTGTTGAATTAATTATAAAAGATAAAAAGAATATAAAAGGGTATTTAATTAAAAAAGAAGAAAATAATTTAATATTAGGAGTAAATACAATTGAACAATTAAATAATTTGGAAAAATTATAAAATATTTATATTATAAAGATATTATGAATATTAATATTGATAATTTCAATTTAGATTTTTATTTATACATGAATGATAATATTGATAATGAGAAAATAAAAACTAAAGAAAGTGCATATCAAGATTATTTAAAAAATAAAGAAAATAGAATAGTTGATTATGATAAAAAAATTTTAGAAAATTTTAACTCTATAATATACTTATTATGTAATAAAGATTTAGATAAATTAAATATACAAAATTCTGATTTTGCTATTTATCATTATATAAAATATGGTAAAAAAGAAAATAGAATATCTTCTATAAACGAAGTGAAAAATATATTAAAAGATTTTAATTGGATAGAATATTTATATTTAAATAAAAAATTATTAAATAAAATAAATAATGAAAAAGATTGTATTATTCATTATTTATTATATGGTATAAAAAAAAATAAACCTTATAAGTCGGATAAAATTATTTGTACTGATTTTAATTGGTTTGTATATATTAATTATTATTATGATTTAAATTTTATTAATACTAAAGAAAATGCATTTGAACATTATATAAATGTTGGAATAGATGAAAATAGAAGTGATTGGATATGTTTAAAAAATATTTTACAAAATATTGATGATAACGAATATAAAAAACAAAATCCTGATTTAGAATCATTTACAAAAGATGAATTAATAAATCATTGGTTAAAAAAAGATAATGAAGAACGAATAATGATTACCAAAAATAATAATGAAAATATAAATAATGAATTCTGTATTGCTATTAGTGTTTATAGTGATATAAATACACCGAAAGAAAGATTATACGCATCTTATAAATGTTTAAATTATTTATTTTTAACTGTACAAACTTGTAAAATATATATTATAATTGATGGAAATATTATTGATGAACATTTTGAATTTATTAAAAAATTGAAAAGCTTTTATAAAAATTGTGTTATATATAAAAATAAAAAAAATTATGGGATATCTATAACAAAAAACATATGTTTAAAAATTTTAAATGACAATATAGACATAAAATATTTTTGTTTATTGGATGATGATATATTTATAAAAAATAATTTTATTGATTATTCAATAAATATAATTGAAAATAATGATATTCCCATATTAACAAACTTCAATAAAGGATTACCATATTTTGAAAATCAATTAGAACATAATTATTTAATAAAGTCAAATTTTTTCTTTGGAAATATATTAATTTTTAGTAAAAAATATTTTGATATATTTGGATATTTTAGAGAATTTCCATATAGATGGGGTGAAGAGCATCAAGAATTTACAAAAAGGTATTTAAGGGATAGTAGTTATGAAAATATTACAATTGATTTTAGGAATTATTTAAATGATGAATATATTATAAATAATGTTAGTACATTACATTTACATAGTTGTGATGTGGATCATGAAAAAGTAAAATTAAATCAAGAAAAATATAATGAATATATACAAATGCAAGAATATGTAGATTTTGATATGAATAAATA
>TARA_B110000483_G_scaffold32411_1_pt1 | contig 18695 bp, 17 predicted proteins | sample TARA_B110000483 | Tara Oceans TARA_B110000483 (sample SAMEA4398176) | marine metagenome | biome: Polar Biome; feature: [SRF] surface water layer (ENVO:00010504); material: water (ENVO:00002006), including particulate matter (ENVO:01000060) such as... | depth 5 m
AAAATGTGATGGGCATAGAAGCATTTAAGAAGCACATTGGTAATCGGTTATATCAAATTTCCCTATTATCTGGACGGCACAATAATATTGAGCAATGCGCAAAATAGAAAGAAGGTTCCAATCGCTATGCCGAGAAAAGTAAAACAACAAAAATTAGATTATCCTGCCGAATTAAAGGAAGCCGTTACATCTGATGATATTCTACAAGATACCTTTAAAAACTTGACACCCAAACAACAGTATAACTATGTGAAGTATATTATCTCAACCAAAAAAGTAACACCTAAAGCTACTAGATTTAAAGATAATGCCGTTAATCATAGCTAGAAAACCTATCATTGGTATTTGGAAGATGTGATAGAATTTATAAAAAACCGTTATCAAATGAAACTTGTAAAGTATAAATGGCATTTTTGTAGTCAGAAGCGTTAGGAGTTATCCCCGCATATCTTGATATAAACATATTAAATGAAAATAAGACTCACAAAGGAATTTGACTTCGAAGCGGCTCATGCACTAGATGGATACGCTGGCAAATGCAAAGATATACACGGACACTCTTATCACTTGACAGTAACTGTCATAGGTCTACCCAAAGCAGACACTGGCATATCAGACTGTGGTATGGTGATCGATTTTGGTAAAATCAAGCAACTAGTAAAGGAACATATCTTAGAAGCGTTTGACCATAGGTTGATATTAAGAGATGACAGTCGATTCAAAGGGTTAGAAGCTAATAATGAAAGAATACGATATGTCAACTATCAACCTACTTGTGAAAATATGCTGATCGAGATCGTAAATATCATGCAGGAACATATCAGTTCAGATGTTGAATTATCCAAAGTATCTCTTCGCGAGACACGTACAAGCTATGCTGAGTGGTACGCCACTGACAATCAATAATGGCTATTACTAACGAAAATAGTACTAGTCTCAACAAATTCATCAGTGACTCTGGCTTTTGCTCTCGCCGTGAAGCTGATGTGATCATCAAAGCTGGACGCGTCACTATCAATGGTGTAGTGGCTAGCAGTGGTAACCGAGTGGCTGACGGGAATGAAGTACTATTAGATGGTAAGGAGATTAGTACTAAACCAAAAGAAGTCTACATCGCACTCAATAAGCCAATAGGTATTACCTGTACGACAGATATGCGCGTAGGCGGTAATATCATAGAGTTTATGGATTACAATGAGCGCATCTTCCCTATAGGCAGACTTGACAAACCATCCGAAGGACTAATACTCCTAACAAATGATGGCGACATCGTTAACAAGATCCTTAGGGCGTCTAACAATCACGAAAAAGAATACATCGTAGAAGTTAATAAGCCAGTCTCCAAAGACTTTTTACTTAAAATGGGAGATGGCGTCTTACTTCCTGAACTGGAAACGACAACACGCAAGTGTAAAATAGAACGTATAGGAAAATTCAAATTTAAGATTATCCTGACACAAGGGCTCAATCGTCAAATTCGTCGTATGTGTGAGAATCTCGGATACCGGGTACTTTCGCTCAAACGTGTTCGTATAATGAATATCAAAATAGACCAACTAGCTACCGGAAATTGGAGACATCTTACACATCAAGAGATGAAGCAATTGGATAATTTGTTGGAAGGGAGTGCAAAAAATTGAGACGATTACGTCCTTGAGAGTCACTCCTATAATTTGAGAATCGATAGTTATTTCGTTATCACTTTGAAAAAAAATGTTACACTTTTTGAGGATCAATACTAAAGTAGCTTTGAATTCATTCTAAGCTAAAAAGATTACACGATCTACTCAACCATTCAATCCTATTCATTCATTCATGACCTTTGTAAATTGTTCTCTACACTCTTCACAAGTACCTATATGATTTGTAATTCTTCGTTGAAATGATTCGGATAATGATCTTCGTTTATATTTGTACTCACTGATTTCTTCTTCAGTAAGATGTGCTCTGTTACCTATAATTTCTCTTGATATACGAAAGACGCCATAAACCGCTAAAGTTACGAGTAGATAAAACATAGCTGTTATTTACTTAGCGAGTAAATTCACCTTATGATTTTCACCCAACACTGCTTCTACATGATCACCTGATTTGAGGTATTCTGCCGCTGTGGCTGCACCAGCCATTATGAGTGATCCTTTAGGTAAAGTCAATCCCGCTTTTGCTACTAATCTAGATGCGGCTACTACTGATTCCCAAGGATTTCCTAGAATAGCGTCTGTATTTCCAGATTGCCTTACTTCACTATTGATTACAAGTTGCATACTTACATTTGATAGATTGGTATCTATTGGTAATCTCTCCCCTATTACAAGTGCTGTAGATGAGCAATTGTCAGCCACTACATCTTCAAGTGAAAATTTGAAATTCTGGAATCTTGAGTCGATAATTTCAATTGCCACTGCCAGACTACCGATGTGGTCTTTAGCTTCTTCTAAACTTAGTGCTTTATTGATTTCTTTGCTTACGGTAAAGCAAACTTCTGGTTCGGCTCTAGGATGGATGAATTTATTTAATGGTAGTGTATCTCTATCTTGATAAAGCATACTATCTGTGAGCCAGCCCCATATCATATCAGACACACCCATCTGCTCCATCTTCGCTCTACTAGTAAAACCTAGTTTGACACCAATGGACTGTTCTCCACGCTGATATCTTCGACCCATAGATAATCTTTGGATCTTGTACGATTCTTCGAGATTTATATTTTGAGCGGCGGCTACCTGAGGAACCGATACGGCATGTTGGGCAGCTTCGTCTAGTTGTCTTGCGATGTCTATATTCATAGAACTAAGATAGACAATCTAGACTAATCTTTAGTCATTTCTTAGCTTATCTAATAGATTACTCAGCTGCTCTGACTCTTTGTCTGTCAAGGTATCGATACTATCAAGAAAAACAGCAACATCTTTACCTATTTTCTCAGTCAATGCTAAACCTTCTTCAGTGATATTGATATCTACCCGTCTTCTATTGGATGGACAAGTACTCCTTAATAACAACCCTAACTTGACTAGTTTATCTACCAATCTCGTCAAATCCCTTCCTGGATCTAACATGACTTCGAGTATTTTTCCTGGTGATACTGCATCAGGGTGAGCTCCTTTCACAATACGCATAACATTAAAATGTTGTGCCAATACTCCATACTTCTTAAATACTTCAACCTCTTTAGAATTATACAAACTAGATGTATACTTAAGATTAAGTATAGCTTTCATGAAATTATTCCTAAACTTAGTTTGTCGGATTTGATCTTCAAAATTCATGCTCTAATTGTCTTTTTATCATTTCTACTCATCTCAACAGAATAAATCATTAATCTTCGTGATTATTTACCTTAAAATCTTTTTATTTTAGAAGTACCAAAATCAAGATGGTTATCAAAAAAAATGACATTATTGATAAATAGCATTCAATTTAGCAATGATTTATAACAACATTATACAATGTAACTATTGTTCGCCATTAATACAAATTAAAAAACCCAACCACATTAAAGTGATTGGGCTCATACTTCTATTGTTTTATATAACCTTAATTTACATCAGCGGCTGACCTCAATATGATCTGCGGATCATTAAACTCAGAAGCTATACCTATAATATTAACAGTACCCGATGGAACTGTAGTTCCTGAAAATGAAGCTTGAGTACGAGTATACATTTCTACAGATCCAGTTGCATCCGTAACTGTCAGTCCTCCGTTAAAGGTGGTTCCTCCTGATATAATAGCTCCTTCAACCTTTATCAATGTAGATTCATAATCTTCAAGATTATTATTTAGATCTGCTACAGTAACAACTATTGGCATTGGTAGAATACCTGCAGTATTAGATTCAACTTGAGACAATTCAGTATTATTCAGCTGTAATAGTCCATTGTATTCTGATAATTCAGTTCCATTTAAATTCACTTTAAGCTTAGCACCTAATGGGAATGAATGCTCTTCTGTAAACCTTATTGCTATACCTTTATCTCCATCCTGTATATGTAGGTTTTGTCCATTTACACTTGCCGTTGTGTAATCAGAGACTACAACACCTTCGATAAATCCATCCGGTGCTGTACCTGCTCCTCCGGCAAATGCGGTCCTAAGATCAGCAATAGAGACTTGATCTCCGCCTCCGCCTCCGCCTCCGGTAGTTCCTCCTTGTACATCAGCTCTATTTCTCAGGATGATTTGAGCAACATTAAACTCTGATACAATTCCTGTAACTGTAACTTCACCTGTTGGTAATTCGTCACCAGAGAATACAGCGTCATTATATACAAATGTTGCTAATTCACCACTTGCATCTGATATTTCATTAGCGTCACCGAATGTACTTCCACCCGCAATTTCTGCCATATTTACTTGTACTAATGTAGATTCCCAAGCATCAAAATTTGCTAATATATCTTCTATAGTAGCTACCCTAGCTGATGGTAGTGCTCCTTGACCTAAGTCTTCTACACCAGCTGTAGTTGTATTCACTTGTAGTCCACCATTAAACTCCGATATCTCAACACCATTAGTTGCTACTTTAAGCTTTTGCCCAATAGGGAATGTATGTGCTGCTGAGAATCTAATAATGATACCACCTGTTCCATCTTGAATCACCATATTTCTAATTGGTGTATTTTCTGACGCAACATCTGAAATTACTACACCTTCGATAAATCCGTCAGGACCTGTAGTCGTACCATTTGCAAATAATGCTTTGATGGCTGAGATATCTACCTGGTCACCATCAACAGTTCCACCACCACCTCCTGAACCGTCACATCTAGGCCCATCCATTGCGATATCATCGAAATCTCTAATCGTAAGTTGATTAGTAGTACCAAACACAGAAAGTACACCTGTTATCGTTCCGCCGCCACTTGGAATAGGCGCTCCTGCGAAATCTGCAAAATCACTTGCTCTTAGTGTAATTTCATCGCCTCCACAGTCCTCTACAGTTCTATTTTGTGTTCCGCCGCCATTAGGTATTCCTAATGTCGATCCTATCAATCCATCCTCAAATTCTGCCTCCTGTATTTCTATTAGCGTACTGTATAGACTAGGATTAATATCAGATAACGATACTTTATTAGGAACAATCTCGCCTATGAATTCTCCTTCTATAATGTGCGTTTCTATTTCTGTATCAGGTATTCTATCGATGTTTTCGCCAGCAGCTGGATATCCAATTTGGATAAGTCCATTGTAATCACCGATGTTCAATCCGTCACACATTACAAATACCTGCTTCCCTTGTCTAAATATAGTACTAAGATCGCCTCTATTAATTCTGATAAGTACACCACCTGATGGATCTTGAATAACCATCTCTTTGAAAAAGCTACCCGCATTATCATCTGAGACCACTATCCCTTTGACTACTATTCCAGCTGGAATAGGTGTACCGTCTCCACCGATTGTATGCATAGCCTTTAGAGCAGATATAGTTGTAGTAGATATATCTTCTACTTGTACAGCCTTACCAGGAGGTGTATCAAATTCTTGATCTATACAAGCAGACATCTGCACTAATAATAATCCTAAAAAACAAAATTTAATAAATCGAATCATGATTTCTTTTTTAATTGTAAATTCTTTTTGATGTTATTTTTAACGAATTTGATGCCTTAACTCTTCGACTTCATTTCCGTATTTAGTATTTCTATTGAAATTATAATTACATACGTATTGCTACTCCTAGGAAGTAGTTGCGTCCGTATCCTTGGTACAATTTATTTTCAAAAAAGTCAGGTCCTTCTTCAGCACTAAATCTCAACTGCTCATATCCACCTGTAGTTATATCTGTACTAAATAGGTTACTTACACTTGCTGTAAATATCAAGAAATAATCTTTGATTTTATAAGACTTATAAGCAAAAAGATCTACCGTGATCGCATCATCTACTTTGGTCTGACGCGTAGCATCTATGATCTCTTGTGATCCATTATCTAGATTAGAAAATGTGAAGTCTAGTCTACGATCTGGTGAGAAGTCTAAATATCTATTACCAATGTAGTTTACACTCATAGTCGCAAACCAGAAATTAGGCGAGTCATACTTCAGTTCAAAGCTGGCAGCCGTTTGCGGAGATGATTCCACATAGAATCCATCACTGTATACGGTAATACCATCTCTAAAGAATCCAGGCTGAACCTCCGCTTGAGCATATTGAACCCATCTGCTATCATATATATACTGACCTAATGCTGCTACTACTTTAGTAGAGAATGAACTATTAATTTTATAACTCACAGCAGACTCAATACCTACATGCCTACGATCTATATTGGTATTGTTAAATGATCCGAAAGATCCATTGTTATCATCTGCACTTGCTCTCTCAGAGAAAAAGAAGTACACTTCAGTATCGTTATTGATATCTGCAAAATATGCTGTCGTCTTAAAACTAAATCCTGGAGATCTATAACTATAGATTAGTTCTGCAGATTTTTGATCTACATTATCAAGATTAGGAACGAATTGATCATTTACTTGAGGATTGACAAATGCATCTCTAAAGTATGGCGCTCTTGTACCTATCATACCATTAGCCGAGAAGTATTGTCTTCCTGAAAGTTTATACGTAGCTCCTACCTTTCCTGTATAATTACTATATGTTCTTTTCTCAGACTCCCCAAAGCTATTCTCTGGATAGAAACCATTCTTCATATTGCCTATTCTCTGTAGACTTGAAGAACTCAACTCTCCACCAGCAAATAATTCTATGGCCCCCTTACGATATTGTAATTGCGCCCAGCCAGCTGTTTTACTCAACTTACTGTTATAATCATATCCAAAAATATCACCTTCATTTACTATTCTATCCGGTCTATTCAGATCACTTTGCTCAGATCCTGGACTAGTATATGTATCTGCGAATCTGTCTATATCTAAGAAAAAATCAGCACCTAATAAATCATTCACTTCTGTAAAACTATGTCCATCATATGTTCTATAATTCGCTCCAGCATTTAGTGTGAAGTGTTCCGTAAGATCATGATTCAACGTTGTATTGAATGTCATTTCTGTAGCATCATATCTTCTGTCTTCTATTAGATAGTTAGCTCTCTTACCAGTAACGTTATTCCCTTCTATGCCATCTACGTTCTCAATAGTCTGTATATTTCCAGCATTGGCCGCATAAAACTGAGACCATTGTACTTGGAAGTAATCATCTGGCAGATTCGCTATGAATGTTGCTCTTTGATCTTCGTCTTCGATTCTAGATGGAAGATCTGCGTGGTAGTCACCTGCTGGATTAGTACCATTTACCCATTGTAATGCTGTCCCTCCATTTCTTCCTGACTGAAATGATACTGCAGTCTTTAGAGTGGTCTTAGGTGAAATATTCCAATCAAATCCTAAAATACCAATAGGTTGATTAGACTGCCCTACTCTACTATTACGTTTTTCTCCTTCTTGATATCCCCAATAAGGATTGTAATATTTATCTCCTGTGATTTCTGCTATTTCTGGAAGTGTCGCTCCTGACTTACCTCTCTTACTTGGCGAACCCATTATAGTAAAGTGCAATGAGTTAGCACCTCCAAATTGCTTTTCTAATCCTAAAAAGTATGAATATGCATCGTAAAAAGATCCAGGGGTATATCCCTCTTGTGCCCACCTACGTGATAAAGATGCTGTATAGGCAAATCCACTTTTATTCAATCCACTTGAGTGCGTAAGCATCAATCTGTTAGTATAAGATCTATTACTAGTCGCATATTGTATTCTAGTTTGCTTTCTTTGGTCGGAAGCTCTTACGTTGATATCAGTATTCCCAAGAAACCCTCCAATACCATAATCAGAAGCTACTAATCCATGATTTCTATGGACGTTTCTCAGTACGTCATTGAGTCCACCCCACTGACCGTAGTATAGTGCTCCATTTTCGAGTTCATTCATGGGCACTCCATTCATATACACACTACCAAAATCGGATGAAAGTCCTCTTAGATTAAACCTTAATGATCCGAATGTGAATGCTGCAGTAGATAAGAAATCGTCTCTACCCGATGAGAGTATAGTACCATAATCTGCATCGTCCTCATTAGTATCCTGTGTGATATCACTTAACTCTACAACAGTAATCTCTGAAGATGACTCAGACTGAATAGAGTTAGCCACTTTCACATCCCCTAAGAACATGTCTTTACCTGTCGCTATAAATGGTTGTCGATAAAGCTCCTTGTTATCTAGGGAGATCACCATCTGATAATCGCCTGCTACCACATCGAAAATAGAAAATCGTCCAGAAGCATTAGACGCTGCATTAAAACCCGTGCCTTCTAGCATGATATCTGCACCTATGACGGGTAACTCTGTATCACTACTTACAAGCACACCTTTGACGGTTTGCGCCTCTGTTAAGTATACATTAAATAAGACTCCTACGAGTATAAGATAGAACTGTTTCATCCTTTATATGTGTTGATATATTAAGATGATATTATACCATCTTTGATTAATGATGTAAAAGTAAGATTATATTAATAGCTAAATGTCTCATATCTAATAAATTAATATAACCTTTACCTTATAAAATATGATCAAAGCCAATCACCTTATGGAAATAAATAAACTCATTCTAGCTATTACCGTTACTTTATTTGGCATTCAGATTGGAAATGCTCAAAAAGAATCTGTAAAAGTTACTGCAATAGGTTTTTATAATCTAGAAAACTTGTTCGATATAGAGGATGATCCTGTTATATGGGATGAAGAATTTACGCCTGATGGCAGTAAAGCTTGGACAAAAGACAAATATGCAGAGAAACTAACCAATATGGCTTATGTGATCTCTCAAATTGGTACTGAGCTTACACCTAACGGAGTTTCTATCCTAGGAATATCAGAAATAGAAAACCGAAAAGTAGTAGAAGATCTTCTCAAAGAACCAACACTCGCTGGTCGTGGATACGAAATTATACACTATGATTCGCCAGACTTCAGAGGTATAGATGTAGGACTCATCTACAATCCAAAGCATTTCAAAGTAACTAAGAGTACTCCTATAGCTGTAGACATATCAGTAGGAGACAACAAACGTACGACTAGAGATATATTGCATGTAGAAGGTCTATTTGATGGTGAACCGTTACATATAATGGTAAATCACTGGCCGAGTCGTAGGGGTGGCGAAAAGAAATCTGCATGGAAACGAAATAAAGCGGCAAAAATGTGCCGTACTGTTATCGACTCATTAGAGATTATAGATCCAGGAGTCAAAGTAATCGTGATGGGTGATCTTAATGATGACCCTACGAGTGAGTCTGTACGATCTCACTTAAGGGCGGTATCTAAAAAGTCGGACCTTCGCAAAAATAGATTTTTGTTTAATCCATATGAAGACATATATCGACGTGGTCTGGGATCTAATGCCTATAGAGACGCATGGAGTTTATTCGATCAGCTCATTATAACTGAAAGTCTCGCCAAAGAGAACAATCAAGGATATTACTTTCATAAAGGACAAGTATTCAATAAAAAGTTTCTCATCCAAAGATCAGGACAATATAAAGGTTACCCTTTTCGTACCTTCTCTTTTGACAAGTATCAAGGCGGGTACTCCGATCACTTTCCGAGCTTTATTTATTTGATTAAAAAGGTATAAGATTAGAATATTATAAATTGACAATTATCAATTGTCTGATTTCATGCTAGAATGAATAATGCTCTCTAACAGCAGAATTCATATAATTCCAAAACAAAAAAATAGCCCTTATCCATATTGAAATAAGAGTTAAAAAATATCGTAATAGAGTAAGAGCCTCTAATTATCTAATACAGTACTTTTCTTCTCACTTTACCCATATGTTTTGCGAGTCTTACTACTTGATGTGAGTATCCATATTCGTTATCATACCAAGCGTAAATTGTGGCTAATTTGCCATCTTCGGACACTATAGTGGACGGAGCATCTACTATAGACGTAGCATTGTATCCCACAACATGGCTACTTACAAATTCCTCTGATATAGAATAATGCAATTGTTCTGCTAGATCGCCTGATAAAGATGCTTCTCTAATGAGTGTATTTATCTCATCTACTGATGCTTTTCTCTTAAGATGAAGTACAAGGATTGCAATAGAGACATTTGGTGTTGGTACACGTACAGCATTTCCAGTTAGTATCCCTTTAAGATGCGGAAACACTTTGGATACAGCTTTTGCAGCACCAGTATTTGTGAGTACCATATTTATAGCCGCACTTCTTCCTCTTCTCGGTTTCTTATGAAAATTATCAAGCAGATTTTGATCACTGGTATATGAGTGAATCGTCTCCAGATGACCTTTCTCGATACCAAAGTTGTCGTCTATGATTTTGATAGGAGGAACGATGGCATTAGTTGTACATGATGCCGCTGATACTATTTGCTCGTCCTCTACGCCTTCATGATTCACACCATAGACTATATTAGGAATGTCATCGCCTGGAGCAGTAAGTAATACCTTTTCGATTCCCGGTCTAAGGTGATTCGATAGCCCATCTTTATCTCTAAATATTCCTGTATTATCAATTAGTAGTGCGTTATGGATACCATACTCAGTATAATCAATATCAGCTGGACTACTTGCGAATATCATAGCAATACGTGAACCATTGATGACAACACTGGACAGATCTTCTGCGATCTCATATCTCCCTAGGAATGTACCATGTACAGAATCATCCTCCAGCAGAGCTAGTCTCTTTTCTATTTCTGCTTTACGATCCTTCAACTTCGATCTTAGGACAATTGCTTTTAGTCTTAGTTGATCTCCTCTACCAGTCGTGTCTATTATGATACGAGCGAGTAGCCGGCCTATCCTACCAAATCCAAACAACACTACATGTCTTGGCGAAGATTGAAAATCGTCTGATGTAAATGCCCCAAGTTTATATTCTATAAATTCCTCAAGTTGACCCTGAGGCTTACCCGCACTTAACCATTCTACTGCAATAGTACCTATATCAATTCTTGCGGGAACTATACTATCCATCTGAGAGATGATATTAGTTATTGTAACCGAAAGCTCCAAAGGAATTGCTTGATCAATAAAAGCTTGAGATAGAATATGGTTCCTGATAATTTCACTAGGTTTAGCGTCATAGATAGCCTTACGAAACATGATTAGCTCTATTCCTTTATCGAACCTCAAATCTCCCACCGTATGTACGAGATTAAGAGCTAATTTTTCCTGTTGGTGCCTTACTAGTAAGTCGTGGTTAGACATTATGTTATCAAGTTTTATACTGTAATAATTAATAGTAATGTATTTGGACACAAAGATGATATTTTTTCAAATATGAACATCTTTTTCCCAATATATTTAATCATAACTTATTGATAATTAGCTTATTGTAAATTTTACACTTAGCAGACTGATTTCCATCGAAACAATGAAATAGTAGCGTAAATGTTTCCAAATAGTGTTTTGCCTACAAATACTTAATCCATCCATTCATTAAAATACTTAATAAAAATCTTGGCAGTATTTTGTGCATCAGATATAGCACGATGTGGTATTCCCGTAAATTCGAAACCTTCCCGCTTGAGTGTATTCTTGAGGCCATTCCCTTTTTCATCACCTACCATATTAGCGTATAGCCCTTTGATGTTTACAGCTTTTTCTAGCCAGCCCGTATCTAATTTATGAAGGTTACAGTCATTAGAGAAAAATGTCTTATCGTAGGCTCCCCAGCTGCATAAGCTATAGTCTCCGTTGATATCTACCCATTCTTTAAATTCTTGAATGACAATTGGGAATGTTTGGGCATTGTTGACATCATCTTGCTTGATGGATGTAAGTTTCTTACAAAAGCCTGAGAGTCGAGGATTGACCGTAGGTTTTATAAACTTACTAAAAGAATCCAATACCTCTCCCCTTTTATTGATTTTAACTGCACCGATTTCTATCACTTCGTTATGTCCTTTAGGAGGACGACCCATCCAACACGTTGCTTCTAAATCGTAAACTATATAATTCAAATTTCTCTTATTTGCAAAGCCACTTTGACTTCCTAAATGAACATTTTATGAAATTGGACTCTAGTAATTATTTGACACTGCATAAGATGCAATCTATTTTTAAGTTTCGAGAGTTGCCTCTGTCCATTCTATATATTTATCTAAATCGTAAATCTTGATTCGGTTGTGGTAATAATATAAAACCTTAAGACTATCAGACCATACTTTGTCATTATTGATCAACAATGGCTTTTGTGCGTGATATATACCAAGATTTTTAATTCCATCCTCGATTAATCTTCTCGGCTCCCACTTTACCTCTCTTGATAACTTAATTTTACCTTTGCTTTCCAATTCTAATAGCGCTACCTGTAGCCGAGTTATTATCGTCTCTAAATAGTCCCATTCGATCTGTGACTTTTCTTTTGGTAGATTGACTAAAGAGTATACATCGCCATCATGCGATTTTTCAAGAATCTTGAAAGCTGAATACGCGAGCAGGTGACTCGATAGCACTACGTTATTACGCTTATAACTATCTAATATCCTATCTCCTAGTATCTTCGTATATACATTTTCTCTTTGTGCATTAGCCTTGACTTCCCCATCTAGAGAGAAGTAATCTCTTAGATCTATATGCTCCCCATTGATATCAATACTGTTACCTTTATCATCCACTAAGTTACCCATGATATCCATTGGCTCACCAAAAGAAACTGAGATATCAGACTTCTCAGAAAAAAGAGACCATATGAACTTCGTAATCTTTCTATAACTCTTGAATGCATCCTTAGACTTGATATACTTCTCTTTTCCTGTTCTCGCTAGATGCTGTTCGATGAGAAACTTTGCCTCCAAGACGAAATTATATCCTAGAATCATCGGTACTATAAACACTTTTTCTTTCTTACCTTCAATAACCATATTACGCTGTGCTTCGATAGATGACCCCAACAAACCTAGCTTAAGCCTATCTTCCATCCCACCTTCTCGAGATCTTGTTCCTCCTGGAAAAAACAGATTATTCACACCTTTCTGAATGGAATAAGCCGCCATAGAAGTGAGGCATTCGAGATATATTGGGTTTTTCTTACGTCTATCTACTCTATATGCACCTAATCTGTTAATAAAGTAGCCAACTATTTCATTGTCAAACAAATTAAGTCCTGCACCAAATGAAAATGCTGGTATGCCGACAGCGGATTGCATAGCATACCCAATCACCATAGAATCAAGATTAGAAAAGTGTGTTGGCACCATTACTACAGTACCTTGATCAAATAAGGCCTTAATCTTATCTACTTCTCCATATACTTTTAACTTTTCTACTAATTGATGTCTACTACCCCAGAGCCTTTTGTGATTAAGACCTGCGGCAGTATTGAGTAGTCTTTTGAAAAATATATTAAGAAATGTAAACGTAAACTTATAAGTCTTGGGCTTAAATGTACCTACGATTTCTTCGTCGTATCTATTAATAATCCTCTTAAGTAGCTCTAGGTACCCCCCTTGTTTCCCACCGTCTTGAGTAATCTGATTGAGCTCCTTACTCAACGAAGACCAGTACCTGACCTCATCTTCTGGATCTACCCTCCATCTATTATTCTTAGATCTTTTCTTCTCTAAATAAATTGTCTTAGCGAGTAATGGTTCTAGATTTTCTCCATAGCTAACCAGTATTTTCTTAAGCACAAAATCATTGAGCTCAAGGACAAATTCGCCTCTCTTCACACCAAATTGTGAGATAGGCCAATCTGCCATATTAGGAATTATATGTTCTACTGTGTTCTTCACTTCTTATCTATAATAGAGTCATTATGCATATAATAGCGATGTATCAATAAAGTATACCTTTTACTTTCATATTTGTCACTTGATATCCCAAAAAACATTGTCAGAAACACCACTAATCTTTGACAAATATACGTAGACAAGATTTACCAATAAAATTAACCTTAGCCCTAGGCAAATATACGGTCAATATTGAAGAATTAAAGCTCTGCCCATGTAGCTTGATTGATACCATCGATATATTTAAGTACTTCATCTCTACCAGTACTTTTCTCAGAACTAGTGATAAAAAACGGCGGTAACTCATTCCACGTCTTGAGCAATTCATTATTGATACGCTCTGCGTGGACTTTTACTTCACTTGCATTGAGCTTATCTGCCTTAGTATATATCAGAGCAAAGGGTATCTGACGCTCCCCCATCCAATCGATAAATTCGCCGTCTATAGACTGCAGAGGATGTCTAATATCTATCAACACAAATGCGCATTGCAGCTGCTGGCGCACCAAGAGATACTTCTCTATCATCTTTTCCCACGCCACTACTTTCTTCTTTGATATCTTGGCAAATCCGTATCCTGGTAAATCGACTAGATTCCATTCATTATTGATTCGAAAGTAGTTGATTAGCTGTGTCTTCCCTGGTGTCTTTGAGACTTTGGCGATATCTTTTCTACCACAGAGCATATTGATCAATGAAGATTTTCCAACATTGGATCTACCGATGAAGGCAAACTCTGGTATTATAGGCCTTGGACAGCCACTCTCTCTATCAAATGATCCTGAAAACGCAGCTTCGTGTATCACCATAATTATTAGGCACTCTTTTTGAATATAATATGTATAAGACTTAGTATACATTTGTAAATGACTGATAATCAGCAAAATTTACAAATCAATGTAAAGTTAAGCTAAGCGTTAATTAAATACCTACTTTGATACATATAATAAGAGATTCGTTTCCACATTCAATGAAAAAGCATAATTCTTGAGAATAATTAAGAAAGTAAACATAATAAAGGGCTTCATTTAGCGTACTAGATACCTAAAGTCAATCCCTGCCTAATATTTCTAATACAATATACTACTATGAAAAGATTCATAATATCTGCAATTGCATACCTCTGTGTATTATCGACAAGCAATGGCCAATTCGAATTAGGCGTCAAAGCTGGAGTCAGCTCTTTTGATTTAGCCAACGAAGGTATCATCTTTAAAGAGGGAAATAGCGAGTATAAACTCAACTTCAGCAATGCGGAGTATGGTGTTCACTTTGGTGTATATTCTAAAATAAGATTCTTAGGTCTATACCTTGAGCCCGCAGTACTATTAAATTCTAATACAGTCAACTTTAATTTAGAAGAAATATCTGAAAATGGACCGCTCAACACATTAAAATCAGAAACTTATAGAAACGTAGATATACCCTTACTAATAGGTGCTAAACTTGGATTCCTCAGATTACAAGCTGGGCCTGTAGCTCACTTCTATCTAGATAGTACATCAGACTTATTCTCGTTTAGCGGATACAAGCACAACTTTAAATCAGCAACTTATGGCGGACAGATTGGACTTGGAGTAGATGTCTGGAAATTCCGATTGGATATACTTTATGAGACTAACCTATCCAAATTCGGTGAACATATAGAAATCGATGGTGAGCAATTTGCTTTTGATGATGAAGCAGGTCGGGTAATTCTAACTTTAGGAGCGAAATTCTAGATAAGATAATCAATAAAATAAACTAAGCCACAATGGAGAGATCTGATGTGGCTTTTTTATTATTATTTATATACTTTAAACAAACAACTTGATGATAAAACTATCATTCCATTGAATTAAAAACATTGTAAAATAAGTACTGCTAAAATGATATGTAATATTAGAAAGGCTATTATTATTGACACTATTTCGCTATAATTTCACCATTTTACAATCTTAGCCAATAATTCACTTGTTTACCTAATGAAAGCTAAAGTCATTTTGTACGCAAAATCTCTTCGAGATTTAACACTAAAAAAAATATGCTCACAAAATTTGTAGTACTCGCCATTTACGTCTCTATCCTTTTCTTCATTGGTATTATGGCATCTAGACGGATCAAGAGCATGAGTGACTTCTATGTTGGAGGTAAAAACATGGGTTTTTGGGCGGTAGCGTTTTCCGCTAGAGCGACTGGAGAGTCTGGATGGTTGCTTATAGGATTAACAGGAATGGGAGCAATGGCAGGATTTTCTGCTTATTGGGTCGTCTTAGGAGAATTGCTTGGTGTATTTGTCTCTTGGTTCTTTATGGCCAAGCATTTTAAACGAAAATCAGATGCCTATAAATCGATCACGATACCGGATTATCTAGAGAGCCACTTCAAATCTACTACACATACACTCCGAATCATCTCGGCTTCGGTGCTATCCATATTTGTAGTTATATATGTGAGTTCGCAGATAGATGCCACAGGGATCGCCTTTGAGTCTATGCTGGGTATCAATTATTATACAGGCGCATTGATTGGATTTTTCATTGTCTTGATCTATATATTCATAGGTGGGTTTGTAGCGGCGGTATGGTCTGATTTATTCCAAGGGGCACTTATGTTTTTTGGATTGGTATTACTGCCTATTGTGGTTTGGTTTTCGATGGATCATGGTACGGCTATTACAGAAGGACTAAATGCTATAGATCCTGCTTTGACAGATGTTTGGGGAGGAAATTCAGATGGATGGATGAATCTATTTACTATATTGGGTTTCTCAATGATCGGCTTGGGTTTCTTGGGATCTCCACAGGTCTATGTCCGATTTATGTCTATCAAAAATGAAGAGGAAATCGATAAGGGAAAATGGGTGGCTATTGTATTTACATTACTAACTGATGCAGCTGCAGTAACTATCGGTATATTAGCTAGAGTGCTTTTTACAGAAAATGGTCAAGATCCAGAAGCTGTATTTGGAGTTGGAGCTACGGATGTATTGAGCTTGATGACAGAGAATTTCCTTCCTAATATATTGGTAGCTATCTATATCGCAATCGTACTTTCCGCAATTATGTCAACTATTGATTCTTTATTGATCATTGCTTCGAGTGCTATTACAAGAGATTTTTATCAGAAGATATTTCATCCTGACATACATGATGATCAACTCACTAAGATATCTAGGTATGTAACCGTGATTATGGCTGTCATCGCATTGGGTATAGCCATGACTATTGCAATAGTCTCTCCAGAACGACAAGTCTTTTGGGTCATTATATTTGGTTGGTCCGGTATAGCGGCCACCTTCTGTCCTGTAATTATATTGAGCTTATTTTGGAAAGGCTACTCTGAGAAAGGAGCTATCGCATCAATGGTTTCAGGATTTATCAGTGTGATTGTCATCAAGTTTGTATTTCAAAATTTAGATGGCATTGGAGACTATTTTGTTGCCTTGGATGTACTCGCTCCTTCTTTTTTGGTTGCGATGATATTTGGGTGGATATTTTCTAAGCTGTATCCTAATCAAGAATTAACTTCAAATAATCTATAACTAATGTTATACGATGAGTTTATAGCAGACAGGATCAAAAAAACTCTCAAAGAATTAAATGTATAGACTATCGAAATGAAAATGGTGAGTGGCCTACTGTTCAAAATGGACGAAAAGATGCTCTGCGGCATACATTTAGATAAGAAACATGGCGACACCTTACTCATGGCACGTATCGGCGAAGATGTATATGAAGATGAACTAAAGAAAGCTGAGACGCTTCCTATGGACTTTACAGGACGGCCGCGATGAGAGGATATATATTCGTTACAACTGATGGGCTCGATATGGAAGATGATCTGAAATATTGGCTACAGTTATGTATTGATTTTAATCCATTGGCTAAGGCGAGTCCCAAGAAGAAGAAAAAAAGTGAGATATAAACTTCCGAGATTATAGAAACTTCGGAGGTCTGTTCGCATATCTACCTCTTCATAATCTTCTCTTGTTGATTGATACTTTCATCATGTATCCCTTCAAAGTGTTTGACAACAAATTCTTCACTCAGATCATTCTTCTCGGCAAACTTCTTTCCTTTTTCCATAATCTCCGCCCAACGTACTTTCTGAAAGATCGAGATATTATTAGCTTTTTTAAATTTACCGATTTTTCGAGCTATTTCCATACGATCCGAAAGTAAATTGAGGATATCTTCATCGATATTGGTGACCTCAGATCTTAACATCTCTAGCTCAGAAGGAAGTGGGCCGGTGCCTACATCTCTACGTACTAGATTATCTATTAGCAGAGCATATACTTCTGGGGTGATCTGCTGACTTGAATCTGTCCATGCGCCATCTGGAGTGATATGAGACTCGATCATCAAGCCATCAAAATCAAGGTCATACGCTTTCTGCGATACCGCTTCTAGTATGTCTCTTCTGCCACAGATATGACTAGGATCACAGATCATAGGCACATCAGGCATCTCTTGCCTAAGTGCAATCGGTATCTGCCATTGAGGGCGATTACGATAGTACTTCTCTTCGAGATATGAAAATCCTCTATGGATAGCAGCGATCTCAGAGATACCCGCATTACGTAGACGTTCTATCCCTCCGATCCAAAGCTTCAGATCTGGATTGATAGGGTTCTTAACCATCACTGGAATATCTACCCCTTTGAGTGCACTGGCTAGCTCTTCCATCGCAAATGGACTCACTGTGGTACGAGCTCCGATCCAAAGAACATCCACCCCAAAATCTAAACAACGATCTACATGACTGGCTTTAGCTACTTCTACAGTCACAGGTAATCCTGTCTCTTCCTTAGCCTCTTGCATCCATAGTAGTCCTTCGACTCCAACTCCTTCGAATGATCCAGGCATAGTCCTCGGTTTCCAAATTCCTAATCTGAGGATATCCACCTTACCAGTTGCCTTTAGTCTACGAGCGGTCTCTAATACTTGTTCTTTGGTCTCAGCACTACAAGGTCCTGCGATCTG
>TARA_B110000483_G_scaffold46519_1_pt1 | contig 18637 bp, 13 predicted proteins | sample TARA_B110000483 | Tara Oceans TARA_B110000483 (sample SAMEA4398176) | marine metagenome | biome: Polar Biome; feature: [SRF] surface water layer (ENVO:00010504); material: water (ENVO:00002006), including particulate matter (ENVO:01000060) such as... | depth 5 m
GCACTAAAAATAACACCCGATTCAATCGCTCGAACATTTTCCTTTTCCATACCTCTAATATCAATTCCATATTGCTTATCCTGCTCATCAAAAAAGCCAACCACGACACCAATTGCCGGGGCAGTATAATTTAACGGATAAGCATCGGCTGAAGAGTTTTTGTATATTCCAAGAGCAACAGTCTTCTCTTCCATGTTAACAAGGTCATCCTTCATTTCTTCTCGAAACTCCAACTCATTTTCAGCAACAGCATCAATATCCACGTTTTCATAATCCAAGACAGTAAGATCGTCACTTAAAAAAAAGGTGCTGTCTAATTCTCCACTTAAGGCTTTTTGGAAATTTTCAAGCCACAAGTTTCTCTTATCTACCTGCTTTTCCAATGAATTGGTCATCATTTCCATTTCTATCAACCGGGTACGCACATCAATAGACCCAACCCCTGGCATATAATACTTTAATGGGCTAAACGCGATGACTCCAATTACCATTGCTACGACAACCAAAAAAAATACGCTTCCTAAGACATATAAATTCATTCTAGAAAGTCGCAGAGATGTTTTTTGTTCGAAGGTATCTTCGTTCAAAATGATAAGCCTATACTTATACCTTAATTTCTGTAAAAGAGTCTTTTTATTCGTATTATTCTTATCTTTAACCATAAATTTTATGCTTCAATAATACTATTATTCCGTCCTTGAAAATAATAAATTAGCTTAAATTGAGTTAAAACAAAGTTACTAAAGTAAAACGAATTACATTGAATTCTATTTCAAAACGAATACCTTTCTTTTTCACGCTGTTTTTGCTTAGTGCTTGTGCTAAACAAAATGCAGGCATTGTCAAACAATCCTACCATGATTTGACCAGTCACTATAATGGCTATTTTAATGCTAATGAGCAGTTTAACACTCAAATTAAATCCTTATCCGCCGGATACATCAATAATTATGATGAAATTCTGTCCTTGAACAGTTACGGTAATTTAGCAGATTTTAAAGATCAAAATGAGTCGCTAAATACGACCATCGAAAAAGCTCGATTGAGCATTCAAACGCATCAAGAAAAACAACAGGGCAAAAACTACCAAGCCAATGAAGACAATAGTATTAGTAATTGGAGTGATGATGCTTTTTTACTTATAGGAAAAGCATATTACTTTCAAGGAGAATTGGATTCATCCATAAATTGTTTCAGGTATATTACTGCTCACTTTGATGAGGCAGTTGATGGAAGAAGTAAAGAAAAAATCAAGAAACAGAGAAATTCCAAAAAGAAAAAAGCAAAGGACAAAAAAGACAAAAAGAAATTAATTGAAAAGGAATTAGCAGGCAAGGATATTCGTCCTCACAAAAAAATAGGTTTGCACGAATCAGCGAAAAGTGAAGCTCTCGTATGGCTCAGCAATGCATACGTAAGTAATGAACAATTTATTGAAGCTGAAGCCATTATTACCTACATTCGTGGAGATCAAACTTTTCTAAGTAATTATGACACCGAGCTTGAATTAAGCAACGCGAACTTGTACCTTGCGCAAGAGAGCTACAACACAGGATTGCCTTTCCTCGAAAGTGCTATCGATCAAACCAAAAAACAGAAAAATAAAGGACGACTTCAGTTTATTGCAGCTCAGATTAATGAGAAACTAGGTCAAAAAGATAAAGCAGCCGAATATTACCAGCAGTCAATGAAAGGCAACGCTGATTTTGAAATGGTTTTTTATGCAAAACTGAAGCTCATTAAAATGTATAGTCAAAATCCGAGTAGCGAGAGTGAAGCACTCAGACTGATTGCAAAAATGACTAAAGACAATAAAAACAAGGCTTATTTGGATCAATTGTTTTATGAAAAAGCAATGATTGCCTTGAATAATGATGAAAGAGAAGACGCTAAGAAATTTTTAATTAAATCGACTGTTCTTTCTTCAACGAATACGAAACAAAAAGGAATATCTTTTAGCAAATTAGGAGATATGAATTACGAAGAAGAGGATTATCCATTAGCTCAAGCATACTATGATAGTTCCATGAATTTTTTGGATGAAAGCTTCCTAAGATATGATATTGTATCCAATCGAAGCAACGTTCTTACTGATTTGATTGACTATTTGACTACCATTCGCCTTAATGATAGTCTTCTTGTACTTGGCAATATTCCAGCAAAAAAACTTGAAAGTTTACTTTACAAGCAAGCAGTTGATATTGTTGACGCAGAAGTAAAGCAAGAAAAGAAAAACCAGCAGACTTCAATGATAAGCTCAACAGAACCTGGCAACAAGGGTAGTAAAAATGGATGGTATTTTTACAGTGAAGCAAGTAAAAATAGTGGTTACAAGAAATTTAAACAGACTTGGGGAGAAATTGAGCTAGAGGATGATTGGCGAAGAAGCAACAAAAACAATAGTTTTGATTCAGCGGATACCGAAGATGATTTGGATGAGCAAGATGAATACTTTGCGCGCATCGATGCGCAATATGAAGAGATGTTGAGCGCTATTCCTAGTTCAGAAAAAGAAAAGAAGTCTCTCAAGAAAGATATTGTTGAAGCCTACTACAACGGAGCTGTAATTTATAAAATAGGGCTTACTAATCTGCCCAAAAGCATTGAAATGTTTGAGAAGCTAAATCAACTATATCCTAACAATAAATATGAGCCTGAAGCCTTGTATCAGCTCTATGTTCTGTTCAGCGAACTAGAAAGTTCCTCACTGGCAGAAGCAGCAAAAAGCGAATTGTTAAGTAAGTATCCTGATGATAAATTTACAGCTTATTTAAAAAACCCTAATGCGGATCAAGAAAAAAACATTGACGTCCAAGCTGCCGATTTTTATGCCCAGTCTTATGCACTTTATGAAGTCGAGAATTTTGACGAGGTAATCCTGCAGTGTGAGCAAGCTAACGAACTTTTTCCAAAGGTTCCTTTAGTTGCAAAATTCGATTTACTAAAAGCAATGGCCATTGGTGGTAAAAAGTTATACGATCCTTTTATTGCCTCCTTGGAATATGTAGTTGAAAATCATGCAAATACAGAAGAACAGGAAAAAGCTGAAGAGCTACTCTCCTTTTTTAATGGCAACTCCAATATAAAAAAATCTGCGCCTACTGATAAATTAATGGGTGATAAAAAAATAAACATTGATTCACCAAAAACCAATCAGACACTCAATCAAAAGAATTTTAGTTCATCAAGTAGTACAGATGGCTTAAAAATCAAATTGGGAAATAAAGAAGTTCTGTTTGGTGGTAAGAAAAATGGTGATGATCCCCTTAAAAAAGAAGAGTAAGTTCAAAAGCAATACTTCCCCATGCCAAAAAAGACTAAGAAAAATACATTTACAAAATATGTAGGAATCATATGGCTACTTTTTATCGCTAGTCTGATACTATTATTGTTATTCTTTTTAGGGGTTTCTAAAGGTATACTAGGAACTATGCCAACTTTTGAGGAGATTGAAAATCCCAACAGTAAATTAGCTACTGAAATATACGCTGCCAATTCGCCTATACCTATTGGGAAATACTACAGCGAAAATCGCTCCAATGCTACATACAAAGAATTACCTCAAAACCTTATTGATGCTTTAATTGCTACGGAAGATGTTCGATTCTTTCAACACTCAGGAATTGATATGAAGCGATTTTTTTCTTCCATTTTCTTTTTAGGTAAAAGAGGTGGAGGAAGTACTATTACCCAGCAACTTGCTAAAAACCTATTCACGAATGTTGATCGCTCAAGTACACTCATGCGTATCAATCAAAAGATCAAAGAATTGGTGATGTCTGTCATGCTAGAACGAACATATACTAAAGAAGAAATATTAACCATGTACCTCAACACTGTTGATTTTGTTCATAATTCTTTTGGGATTAAATCAGCCGCCAAAACTTATTTTGATAAAGAAGTGATTAATCTACTTCAGGAAGAAAGCGCAGTTTTAATCGGTATGCTTAAAGGGCCATCTAAGTATAATCCTGTTTCCAATATGGAAGAAAGTATCGCACGAAGAAATGTAGTACTCTATCAATTGCATAATTACGATTTCATCTCATCAGCAGAAAAAGATTCTTTTCAAGCATTACCCATTAAGACCGACTACAAAGCGAGCAATCACATTAATGGACTTGCGCCACATTTTAGAGAACGATTACGAATGTGGTTAACTGATTGGGCGAGCTCCAATATAAATCTAAGTACCGGTGAACCCTATAATATATATAAGGATGGGCTGAAAGTTTATACTACTATAGATAGTCGAATGCAAAAGCATGCTGAAGATGCCGTTCATGAGCATTTAAGTGAATGGCAAGAAGAATTTTTTAAGCACTGGAAAAATAGAGATGCTTGGGAGTATTATGATAAGTACGACAGAGAATCTTCATATGCTAAACAAAATGATCTTTTGATTAACAAAATTGTTAAACAATTCCAAAGTCAAGATTCGACATTGACAGAAAGTAAGGCTTTAGATTTGATTAATACTCCAAGAGAAATGTCAATATGGAGCCATAATGGTTTAATCGATACCTTATTAAGTCCGATAGATTCCGTAAAGTACTATAAAATGATTCTTCAAACAGGCTTATTGGCCGTTGACCCGCACACAGGCTATGTCAAAGCATGGGTAGGAGGAACTAATTTTGAGTATAATCAATATGACCATGTCAACAAGAATACCAAAAGACAAGTAGGTTCTACATTCAAGCCATTAATATATACTTTAGCTATTAAGGAAAAAGGGTATTCGCCTTGCTTTCAAGTACCAGATATGCCCGTTTGTTTTGAACCAGATGATGCCAGATGGCCCATTCAAAAAAGATATTGCCCGGAAAATTCAGATGGAAAATCCTCTGGGATGATGGCCATTAAAGATGGGCTAGCTGGGTCCAAAAATCAAGTAACCGCTTATTTGATGCACGAGCTTAGCGCTCAAGCAGTAGTGGAATTTGCACATAAAATGGGTATTGAAAGTGAAATCCCTCCTTATCCCTCGATATGTTTAGGTGTTGCAGATATCTCTGTATATGAAATGATTCGAGCCTATACTACTTTTGCCAACAAGGGGACAAGTAATGAACCTGTTTTCGTATCTAGAATAGAAGATAGCCATGGAAATGTTATTGAAGAATTTTTTGCAGAGAGTACTCCTGCCTTGGATGAAGAAACAGCCTATGTGATAACACAAATGTTGAGAAATGTTGTTGATGCTGCTGCAGGTTATGCAACGGGTGCTCGAATTCGATTTAAATATAATATTCCAAAATCCCTAGAAATCGCTGCAAAAACAGGTACTACTCAAAAGAATTCAGACGGATGGTTTATGGGATTCACACCGGACCTTCTGGCAGGTGTATGGGTTGGATGCGATGATAAATTTATTCGTTTTCGAAGTACAACTTTAGGTCAAGGAGCGAGTACAGCTTTACCTATTTGGGCTAAATTTATTGAAAAGGTATATGCAGACACCACCTTGAGTTATAATATTAAATCTAGTTTTGAAAAACCACTTGAAGATTTATCTGTTCAACTAGATTGTTCTATTTTCGACCAGGGCAATGATGATGATAACGACCTAGAAGACAAGTTCAATTAGCACCATGCATCCTGGAATAAAAGAACTCATCCATTCCTTTCCTGAAAAACCAGGAGTATATCGACATTATGATACAAAAGGCAGACTATTATATGTAGGGAAAGCAAAGAACCTAAAAAGACGAGTCGGCTCTTATTTCACCAAAACACATGATAGTTTCCGCTTACGCTTATTGGTTAAGCAAATAACAGATATTCAGTTTACCGTAGTTAAAGATGAGAAAGAAGCTCTACTCCTAGAAAAAAATCTTATTCGTAATGAAAAGCCCAAATATAATATTCAGTTTAGAGATGATAAAAGTTATCCGTCAATAGCGATTAAAAATGAAAAATTTCCTCGCGTAATATTTACTCGGAAAAAGAACGATGATGAATCGGAGTATTTTGGGCCGTATACGTCCATGTTCTATGCAAAAAAGGCCTACGAGACCATTATTAAACTATTCCCCCTTAGAACATGCAGTTTAGCCCTTAATAAGGAGAATATTGCCAAAGATAAGTTTAAAGTATGTCTAGAATATCATATTGATAATTGTCTAGGTCCATGTGAAGCTTATCAATCTGAAGATGAATACATGGATAATATCGAACAGATTAGGAATATTCTACTCGGAAAATCTGATGTAGCGATTCAGTATTTACAAAACAAACAAGTTGAATTTGAGAAAGAACTTGAATACGAAAAAGCGTATGACTATCAGCGCAGAATCGAAACATTAATCAATTATGGAGAGAAAAATACAGTAGTTGATGTGCAAATTAAGCACATCGATGCGTACAACATTCTATCCGTTCCTGAAAAAGCTTTTGTCACTTATCTCAAAATACGTAATGGAGCAATTGTAAGTACATATAACTTTGAGTTAAAAACAAAACTTGACGAAAGTGATGATGAAGTTCTTCAATACGTCATTGAACAACACCGGAATGATAGAAAAGAGCATGAAAACGCTCCAGAATTAGTTTTACCCCTACCCATTGAAATTGGCAATGTAAAACAAACTATCCCCAAGACCGGAGATAAAAAGAAGATTTTAGATCTTGCTTTCAGAAATCTGATTTCTCAAAAGCAACATTACTTTGATATCAAAGAAAAACAGGCTAAAAAGGAAAATAACTCTGAACGCATACTTAAACAAATGCAGGCAGATTTAAGATTAACTGAATTACCCCTACACATTGAGTGTTTTGACAATTCAAATATTCAAGGAACGAACCCAGTGGCCTCCATGGTCGTTTTTAAAAACGCGAAGCCAGCTAAAAAAGATTATCGACACTATAACATCAAAACCGTTGAAGGCCCTGATGATTATGCCAGTATGGAAGAAGTCGTCTATCGCAGATATGCGCGTTTACTAAAAGAAAATAAGGCCTTACCTAACCTAGTCATTGTAGATGGTGGAAAAGGCCAGTTAAGTGCTGCAATTAAAAGCTTGAAGAAGCTAGATCTAATCGGTAAAATACCTGTAATTGGTATAGCAAAACGACTGGAGGAAATTTATTATCCGGGAGATTCCTACCCTTTATATATAAATAAGAAAAGTGAAAGTCTAAAAGTAATTCAACATCTAAGGAATGAAGCCCATCGATTTGCGATAAACTTTCATCGCAACCAACGAAGCAAAAATTTTATTACATCTGCACTGGATAGTATACCCGGAATAGGTAAGCAAACGAAAGAAAAGCTTCTTAATGAATTTGGATCAGTGGAAAAAATAAAGCGAGCTACCGCACAGGAACTCGCTTTATTTGTAGGTCAGCACAAAGCTGACAATATTTTAAAGTATTTTAATTCTTAGTATGACCACAAATCATGCTCAAATTCAAACAACTCTTGTTTGATTTTGTCTGATTCAAACAATGCATCTAATCCAGTTGCATACTCTTGTATAACGCGATCATATACATTGGACTCTTTGGTAATGTAACTAGCAAATAATCTTGCCTCCATGATATCTTCCCAACTTAATCGGATGGCATCATTGGCAGTGTTGTAAGCTTCATACTTAGCTAAAACTGGTCTTAAATCAGGGTAATAAACCCAATACATAGTCTCGTCACCTAAATAATTTCCATCTGAACTATACGATTCTATAACCGGAGCAAAACCTATGATTCGTACTTGGAAAGTTGATGTTTCCTCATCGAAAAACCAATCTTCCTTAAGCTTGAATTTAATCACCTTACTTGGATCAAACTCATTAACTTGGATTACATCCTCTTGCTGAAGAGTGATTGGGTTAATTCTAGAAATAGTATCAACACTATTACCAATCATTTTCACCTTATCCACTGGAAGCTTCTCCTTAAACTGGTCAGCATCAAGAACAGTCATATCATAGACAGTTAAATCCCCATTAGATGCGGCTGTATGAAGAATATCAATTAATGGTTGTTGAGGATAAGCAAAAATCAAATTCATTTTCTCTCTTACATCAATTGTTCGCCATACTCTCTTCGACCAAAATACATCAGCCTCTCGGATATCATCATAAGGGATAATTTCCTTTTCAACGGTGACTACTTTTTCGTAAACTCCATCAATCAAATCCTGCGCTTGTAGGAAACCTACTAAGCAAAGACCCGCTAACAATAGTGAAAATAATTTTTTCATAATTTTATTTTTGTACTTACGTTAAGAAACGTTTTAGTTGTTAATTCTAGTATATCAACCTTAAAATATTTGGAATGACATTCCAGGGATTTTTCTAGTTTTGCCGTCAGGCCCCCTTACTTTGACATTATCAAATACCATCATATCATTTGGCTTGGCACGATCAATTAGGTTGGTAACAGCTGCACTGTACATAGGACCAGTATTTCCTCTTGCAGGTAATAACTCACCACCAGATGTAAGATAGAAATCATAGCTTATAACATTGAATCTAGCTTCAAAATCGAAATCTTTAAGTAATGGTACGATACCACCTTTTGCTTTAATTGTTCCTTTTTGACCTTTACCATTCGTAGTCAATACTTCATCTCCACCTAATGTAGGTATTGGATCTGGTATCAATTTAACTCTAAATACAGCAGATTGCGCTTTAGCAGACTCACCTGCCGGTGTTGTACCCCCAACTGTTATGGTCGCTTCACCAACTGAACTTACAGTTGCAGTCCAACTATTGCCCTTACCTGAAATACTGCCTTGGGATATTGAAACTCTCTCAGTACCTGGTTTTGCATCTCCCAAGGTAATTGATAAAGGATTTGGTACTCCAATGTAAAGTACGTTCATTTTTGTAGGAGATACTGAGAAACCACCTGGTGCAGCGCCCTCATAAGAAATCTCAAATGGATACCAATCGTAACCACCCTTCGGGTTTTTAATTTTAATAGCACCGTCAGTACCATTCTGTCCTACAGAAGTTCCAGCAGCATACTGACCATTCTCGACAAGAGTTGGCTCATTGGTGAAAGGTGTTTCTGATTCAGAATTAAAAGGAAGGATTCCAGTCGAATCTGACGGAAACTTTTCCATATCCAATCGACCAACAAATACTTCACCTGACATTTCGCCTGAAGCAGAAGCCGTTAAAAATATATCCGCCTCATACTGAGCGCCACCTGGCAAGTATGACTTAGGAGCTAGAACAGACGCAATCAACTTGTCGAATTTAAAATCTAAGGCACCAATCGTTTTCAAAATTGCTTCATTCACATTCGCTTCAGCGCTGTATGCATCATTTTGCAACTTTGTTAAAATAGTCATCGTACCGGCAGAAGGAACGTGAAAAAAGTTGGTGTAATACCACTTTCCTTCTATACCTTGTTGATTAGGATCATCTTCTGCTGTTAAGGTTAAGCTATTAATTAAGGCAACTCTATCCTCAGGTCTAAAACCATCGATAAGCGTATCATTAATAATAGCAGTTAGCTTTTCTTTAGCTTCCTTAATTTTAGTTTGCAATACATCACCTCTAAACTCAGTTGCATCTGACATTGCAAGTAACCTCGATGGAGAATCAATATCATCCATTTTTTCTAAGCCACCCTCTTCATTTTTACCAGATAAAACGTATAAATCTGCTTTGATTTCATCAATTAAGGCAGTCAACTCGCCTGTAATCTTAGAAACATCTTGAGTTAAATCGTACAATGCAGGACCATTTGGTGAATCATTCATTGTTTTCTTGAAAGCCTCATCCACAAAAGTAACCTTGTCTTTAAGTACTGTATTTGAATTTTCAATACCAGTCTCTACTAACTTGAATGCTTCAAGTACTTCCGCTGATACATTCATTGCCAAAAGTGCTGTTAATACGAGATACATCATATTAATCATCTTTTGTCTTGGGGATAATTTACCACCTGCCATTGTAATCTATTTTTAAGGTTAAATTTTATTTAAATAAAGGTTCAGTTATGATTTCATTGCTGAAAGCATATTACCATATACTTTATTTAAGGAAGACAAGTTGTCCGTTAAATCTGTCATTTGAGAGTTAACTGCTCCTGCAGAGTCAGATATAGTTTTCAGTGTATCCAGCGTACTAGATAGTCCTTCTGCAGAAGATAAAGCAGCAGAATATGCATCTTTAACTTCACCTAAAGCACTGGCAGCTGCACGTGCGTTTGTAGAGTAGTCTTGTGTAGCAGACATTGCATCACCCATATCACTTAAACTTTCAACGTTGGTACTTAACTTTCCAAGGTTTTCACCCAACCGAGCTAACATTTTTTGTTCGATATTAGCATTTGCCAACATATCATCTAAGCTTTCCGTGACAGATCCTTTAGAGGCATCCAACTCAGGGTCAGCTAATTCTGGATAAACTCTTTCCCACTCATAATCAGAATGATGCTCAAATTGAGGTTCAAACGCAGAGATAATAAAAATAATTACCTCAGTTGTCATACCAATAATTAACATTAAACTAGCAAAAGGCCAGTGCATTAACTTAAACAATGCTCCTGCAATTACAATTGCTGCACCTATTGAATATGCGTAATTTAACCAAGTTTTACCTGATTTACTTAGAAAGAATGATTGTGATTTTGCCATTTTTAATTTTTTTTTTTTTTAACAATAGTAATAGAGTGTTAATACAATTAACGTTTATAATTAAGTAATAATAAAATGTTCGATTTAGTAAGCCGCATCTCTGTAATCTCTCCCTAAGTAAGTTGATACACATCTAAAGCCGATGTAACTCTTAGGTTCGAAAGAATACTCCCAATGTCTTGTTCCTGTTTGAATATAGTACCCTATATCTTTCCAAGAACCTCCTCTAATAACTTTTCTCTTCATGGTGTTTGGCTCACTGTCATTGGCATCATACCGAATGTCAGGATTCAAGTCATGGATAAAGTTGTAAGAGTTTTCAAAAAAAGCTGAAGAAGTCCATTCTGCCACATTTCCAGCCATGTTATACAAACCGTAATCATTTGGCCAGTATGCATCAGCCCTAACGGTATACATTCCACCATCTTCAGGGTAATTGCCTCTACCTGGCTTGAAATTAGCAAGTAAACAACCTTTACTATTTCTAATATAAGGACCGCCCCATGGATAAGGTGACATGTCTTTTCCTCCCCTCGCAGCATATTCCCATTCGTGCTCAATTGGAATTCTAAAGTCATCCATTACAGAGAGACCTTGAGACTTTTTGTAACCATTGTAATAACTAGATCTCCATGCTGAGAAACCATTAGCTTGATCCCAATCAATACCTACAACAGGATAATCATCAAATGCTGGGTGAGAGTAGTAATGTCTAGCTAAAGGCTCGTTGTAAGAATATGAGAAATCTCTTATCCAAACCAATGTATCTGGGTAAATAGAAACTTCTTCTTGCATCAACAAATCTTCTCTTGCAATATTAGGCTGACTTGCAGCTGTTTGCCAATCAATCCAAACATATTCATAGACTAACTTACTCGTATTTATACCACCATTTAAGGGGTCGTCACTAGGATAATTCATCGCTTCTAACAATTCCTTCGTTTCAGTATCTTGCCAGTCAATATCCACAGCCCAATCGATAGCCTCATCACCTGTTTCTTCATCAACGATTACGTTGTCCAACAATTTGTGTGCGATTGAATCTCTAACCCAATGTTCGAATTGGCGATATTCATTATTTGTAATTTCTGTATCGTCCATAAAAAACCCTACAACGGAAACGGATTTGCTTTGAGATAAAAGCGCATGGTTAACATCTTGATCTGAGGGGCCTATATGAAGAAAACCAGATGGAATGTAAACCATACCATAAGGCATCTCAGGCTGCCAGTTAGGACGATCTAATTCCCCAAGCAACTGACCGTTATAACTTCCACCACAACTGGAAAGGAAAAGAATTCCTAATCCAAGGAACGTTAAGGTTAATGATTGTAGTCTCATAGTACTTTGTCTTTTTTTATAGCTATTTCAAAGCGTGTAAATATAATACTCTTTTAATTAAAGAAAAATAAACACCCCGCTAATGTAAACTTTTTTTATAAATATCTAGGGCTAAATATAATATTACTTTTCACATTTTGTTTAAAAATTCTCTGCAAATCAAACCTTAAACTGAGCTCGTGTGAACCCGAATTTGAGTTATTCAAAAAAGACACATTATAATCGTAGCTATAGAGCATACTTATTTTGTCTTTCAACTTAAATCCTAACAGTCCAATCACAGCATCATTATTCAATCCACTGTACCCTCTAAAACCTAATCCGGCTATCATTTTACGCCAATCAAGCTGCACATTCAACTGGGCCTGCCATTTATTAAAGTCTGTCTTGCAAAAGAACGCTGGTTTTACTTTTAAATTATTCAACTCTATAACGTACAAAGAGTGTATGTTTATTGTACGAGATATATTAATAATTGTTCCACTAGTCGTATTTGAAATATTAATTTTAGGACTAGTCAAGTTATTTAAGGAAATTCCTACTTCAAAGTTCTTGTATCCATACAACAAACCAAACGATAAAGTGGGTGCCATACCAGCAGATGAACCAACGGGCAGAAAATCATCATTGTGTGCAATTACTCCGGGTAAATAATCCCCATCTGGAGCGGTCAACTCTGCTCCATTTAATCCAAACTGAATAAGCCCAAAATTAACTCCGCCAGACAGCCTATTTTTTCCTTCTAAAATATGATAAGCAGCATTAAGATCGATGTTGGTGTATCTTTGTAAACCTATAAAGTCATTGACTATGCGAAAACCTAATCCGAACTTCGAACTTTGAAAAGGTGAACTAAAGCTTGCCAATTGAGTGCCAATCGCTTTTGTGCCCAATCCAACATATTGACTGCGATGAGCGATAGTTGCATTCAAAACACTCTTGTACCCAGCGTATGCAGGATTTAAAAAAGTGCCATAATTACTACTCTGACTAAACTGAACCCACTGCTGTGCCTCAAGCTTATATACGCCAAAAAATAGTATGAATAAAAGGATAACTCTCAAGATTAAATCTTTAAAGTAAAGTTAAAAGAGTTTCTTAGAATTTTTTTACAATCCGCCTAAATAACTTTCCAGAGCCGCAGACATAGATCGCGCTTTCGGCATAGGGGCTTTGAGATTAAGCTTCAATCCCATTTCCTCTATCTTGACACAAGTATTGGGGCCAAAGCCGGCAATGTGTTTTTCACCTTGTTTGAATTCAGGTGAATTCTGAAAAAGAGACTGAACACCAAGTGGACTGAAAAATAAAATCATATCAAATTTAGCGAGATCCAGCTCAGACAAATCGGCATTTACTGTTCTGTACATAATACATTCCTTAAAGTCGAATTGCTCTTCCGATAAGAAATTAGAGAGCTTGTTGTTTCGAACATCTGGACAGGGCACCAAAAACTTGCCAGCATTTGGTTTATATTTAAGAAGCAAAGTTTTAAAATCTTCGAATGTCCCATTTGCAAAGAATACCTTTCTCTTCCTGTATTGAATATACTTCTGGAGATACAAGGCAATAGCCTCTGAGGTGCAAAAATATTTTGTCTCTTGAGACACCGTCGCGCGCATTTCTTCCATCATCTGAAAATAGAAATCCATAGAATTTCTACTGGTAAATGTTACCGCAGAAAAATTATTTAGATCTACTCGTTGTTTCCTGAATTCTTTATTACTGACACGCTCCACCTCAATAAATGGATTGAACACCAATTTTGCGCCATACTTTTTTGCTACCGCAAAATAGGGGGACCTTGCTGCTGGCTCAGGTTGCGATATTAGAATTTTAGAGATTTTCTTCATGAAATACGAAAGGTTTTACGCTTGCCAAATTTTCTCTTTCCTCTTTACCCCCAGTTCAATGCTATTCGAATAAAAATAACAAGTGGAAGAAATTTGAAAGTGCAAAGGTAAGCAAAAAAATGGAATGATAATATGTCGATTTTCTCCTGCCAGAGTACTCTTAAGACTCTTAGTTCCTTTGCGAGTATAAGGAAACCTAAAATAATAGCGCCAACAAAACTACTTACTTGAGCAACTTCATTTGGAGTAAGCAGAACAAAAAGCATGGCAAGCCATCCCAATAAAGCCCATAGCGGAGTAAAACTAATACTCAAGGACTTTATCAAATCTATAATTCTAGATTTTGAAGTGAAAAAAGCGTAAAAGATGAAAGAAACATAATCCCAAACAACAATTAAAAAGCTGGCTACAAGAATACGAATAAATGACCCCTGTAAAGATGTGAAAGTATGAATAATGAAATGAGAAACTGTGGCAAAGGCAATAACAAATAATAAATAATAAACCACAAGGAAGATCAAATTATTCTGCTTGTCCGTGCGACTATATTGTATATGATATTGAAAACTAATGAGCGATTTAAAACTTGCTCTCACAACTTCCCGGGAAGATAAATAAACCAAAACAATAGCTAAAGAAAATATGGCTGAAATGTAAAAATACCAATCGCGCATTAAACTTATTGGTCTTAGACCAATCAAGCGTTCATTATGAATCGCTATATCCTCAGGATTTAAGCAAGGTAAACCTGCGAAGGAATCAGGCAACATATTAAGCGTAGCTGATTCCTGCAATTCTTCAGAGGGGTTTTGTCCATCAAGAACAAAACAAAAGATTAAACAAAAAAATATAAAGAGTAATCGCATTAAAACAAACTTATAAATCCAAAATGAATTTTCCCATTCCTGAATTCAATCTTATTATCTAAATTTTTCCCAAGGGCATAACTCAAACTAAATATACCCCCTCTAGTTTCTAATGCAAGCCCTAAACCAAATCCTACTGGAACATCTATAGATTGAGCACCCTTCGTTTCATCTTCCACTAAACCAATATCTGTAAAAACATTGAAGTAAGAATTTTGCGACAGTAGCAACCTAAATTCGCTGGTAAAGATAGAATAGAATGGCGTATAAATTGCTTCTTCATCAAATCCTCTTAATAGCCGGTATCCACCAATTCTATACTTTTCATTATTTAGAACGTTTTTTGCTAAATAAAACTTAGATGTATTCCTTATTAAGAAAGTGCCTCGCTTTCCGATAGGGAGAAACTGTGACAGTTTAAACCCTATAGAATAATTTATTTTCTTCAGATCCAAAGAATCATAGCTATACTGCAATGGATTACCATCAAATCCTGTTAGACTTGCTATACTTTGGTTCACCCTGATTTTGTTTAGCCCCACTCCGCCGATTAAGTTCAATTGGAATCCTTTTCGAGGATTTAGCACATAATCTAACTGCTGCAACTGAAGATTTAGTCCATATATATTGTTTCTAATATCCAAAGTATTTGGCAAAGCTCCATTAGATTTAATACTGATGGTATCTGAACTAAGAATATTAGAACTTTTATTGTTATAAAAGAATTTCAACTGATTGAGCCCGCTGAATTGATATAAAAGCCCTACCTCTGTATTGATATCGACAAACAGGCTATCATTCTTGTATAAATTAAAAGCCCCGTATATTCCGATGGGTGAATTTAAGAAATATGGATAAGCAAATGACAAATCAAGGTTTTGCGTTCTTGGTTTGAGCTGTCTAAACTCAGCAAAAATTTCTTCTCCTACTCCAAATGAATTTAACAGCTGTAGCTTACCATCTCCCGTTATGGTTACTTTATTATCGTTTAGTTGGTCATTAGGTAGAACCCCTAGAATTAAATTAAACTGATTGCTTTTTTGCTTTTCTAAGTAGACATGCAGGCTTACCTTTCCTGGCGTAAAATAAAGCTCAGAAGGTTTAACTGCTTTTAAATAGCTTAACTGTTTTAGCTTCTGTGGAATTGCATCCATTTTTTTCTGATTGTATCCATCACCCTTGCTTATGCCCAAATATCGTTGTAAGAATTTCGATTGCGATTTAGTATTGCCATGCACCACAATACTGTCAATAACTATCGCTTCCTTTTTATCGACAAATAAAGACATTTCAGCACCACCAGCAATCAATTGAATCGAATCTACCCAGACTTGTGCATAGGGATATGCATGATTTTCAAAATAACGAAGAACCTGCGCCTCAATATTTTCCAATTGACTAATTGAAACATTTTCACTTTTTTTATCTACACCAATTTTATCCCAGAGATCAGAAGAAACATTTCCATTATTTATGTGGACTACTTTATACTTTTCACCAAGGAAAAAATCTGCGACACACGCTTTCTCCGCTGAACAGTAAAGGCTATCTAATGAAGAAGTGACATAAGCAGATTTTCTAAGTCCATAGATAAGCTTAAGTAGTTCGGCTTCTATTTCCTCTTGAGAACTAAATGATTGTCCTAAGGCAAACTTCTTTGGCAGGCTATTTCCGTCTGTTTGGTTTAGTTCTAAAGAAAAAGACTCTTGACTAAACGCAAACATGAATAATAAGCATAAGCTAACGGTATATGTAATTTTTCTATGCAAGTATTATTTAAACTCTTTACTTTGTAAAATATTTTCAAAAATACACAATACATTCGATGGCGGGTATATACATTCATGTTCCTTTTTGTAAACAAGCCTGTAATTACTGTAATTTCTATTTTAGCACCTCTAGCTATTTTCTAGAAGATTACCTAAGTGCTGTTCTTCAGGAGATCTATTCGCAAGTCGACTATGTAAAGCAAGAAAAAATTGAAAGCATCTACTTTGGAGGAGGAACGCCTTCTATACTTAGTAGTCAGTCAATAGTAAAAATTTTAGATGCAATTATCCAAAATTATGACGTAAATGCTCATGTAGAAATTACGCTTGAAGGAAATCCCGATGACTTAAGTCGTGACAAATTAAAAGACTTAAAATCAATTGGTGTGAACCGTTTAAGCATAGGTACTCAATCTTTTCAAGAAGTTGATTTAGTGTTTATGAAACGGGCACACAATTTAGATCAAGCAATAAATTCTATTGAAAAAGCGCAGCAGCTTGGTTTTCAAAATCTTTCTCTTGATTTGATTTATGGCGTACCCACTCAAACAGAAAAATCGTGGCTAGCCAATTTGAGTATGGTTAATAAGCTCGGGGTCAACCATCTTTCAAGTTATGCTCTTACAGTAGAAGAAGGCACCCCTTTATATCATCAAATAAGAAAAGGGAAAGTTGCAAATGTAGATGATAATTTAGCATCAGAACACTTTAAGCTTTTACAAAACTGGTCGGACAAAGAGAATTGGCAGCACTATGAAATTTCAAATTTATGCAAAGATGGAAACTATTCAAGACACAACACATCTTATTGGCAAGGCAGCACTTATCTAGGTCTTGGTCCTGCAGCACATTCATTCAATGGCTCTAGCAGACAGTGGAATGTGTCTAATTTGAAAAAATACATCGAAGGAATAAGTAAAGGTATTGAAACATACACGAAGGAGGAGCTAAGTCGGAAGGATCAGTTTAATGAATTACTCATGACAGGAATGCGAACGCAATGGGGGATTTCCAAGGCCACATTAATTGAACAATTTCCCGAATTTTATTCTAATTTTGAAAAACACTTAAAGCAAGTTAATCCTGCTTGGATTAACAACTCACCTGAAAATCTAATCTTGAGTAATGAGGGGCGATTTTACGCAGATGGTATAGCTTCAAGTTTATTTATAGAAAGTTGAATTTAACCTTATGAAAGCCATAATTAACCTAAACGGTTCAGCATATAAAATTGACCTGAATCAAGCCATTTCAATCTCGACCCCCTTTTATGGAAAAAATCATTTACCCAAAGCTTTTAATTCGCCAGATTTGGATATTGAACCAGTGAGAAATGACGGATGGGTCGGAAGTACTTTGGAGGGTGGGATTCTGAATTTTAAAAACGTATTCATCAACCCGCATGGAAATGGGACCCATACGGAATGTGTGGGACATATAGCGAAAGAGCCATACATGATTAAGGATTGTTTAAAATCCAATTTTCACTTGGGTCAATTAATAAGTATTCAGCCCGCACCTTATGAAACAGATACTTTCATTACCCAAGCGCAAATCAAACAAATTCAATTTGAAGAAAATGTGAACTGTCTGATTATTCGAACACTTCCCAATGCCTACTCGGATAAAATAAAAGATTGGAGCGGGACTAACCCCTGCTACATTGAATATCAGGCTATGGACTTATTGATTGAAATGGGTATTGAACATTTTATGATAGACGTACCGTCAGTGGATAGAGAAAGTGATGAAGGTAAACTTTTAGCACATAAAACATTTTGGCAATATCCCGGAGATTCTCCAAGGAAAAATGCGACGATTACCGAAATGATCTATGCACCAGAGGAAGTAAAAGATGGTCTTTATTTTGTAGACATCCAAGTTCTCCCTTTAGCCATGGATGCCAGCCCCAGCAATATCCTGTTATTTAAAGTCAATCATTGATTCATATCTCATAGGTTTGTTTAACTTTCACATAAGCGCAAGAACTAATGATTGAAATCATCCAAATATTAAAGTTAGCGACCCCACTTGTTTCAAATTACAACCACTTCGGTTCACCACAATATGCATCAGCACTATTTTAAAGGAAATTACAGTCTTTACTTTCGATTTTGGGATCGACTAATGGAAACCGAAAACCCTAATTATGTTGAACGCTGCGAGCAAGTCATTCAAAAAAGGGATAATTAAATTAATAGGTAGACAGTTCAA
>TARA_B110000483_G_scaffold89069_1_pt1 | contig 18604 bp, 16 predicted proteins | sample TARA_B110000483 | Tara Oceans TARA_B110000483 (sample SAMEA4398176) | marine metagenome | biome: Polar Biome; feature: [SRF] surface water layer (ENVO:00010504); material: water (ENVO:00002006), including particulate matter (ENVO:01000060) such as... | depth 5 m
CCATTTCTTGTATTATTTCTATTTACATTATTATTTTTATTAGATTGTGGAGTAAATTCATATTTATAATCATCCATTATTTTAAAATCCATTTGGTCATGTGTAGATGGATATCCACTTCGAGTAATTACCGGAGTTCCTTTAATTAAAACTAAACTATCTAATATAAATTTATCAATTGGATAATCTAACAAAATTTTAAATTTTTTTTTAAATCTTTTTTTTTGTTCCTCAATTTTTTCTGATTTTTTGAAATAAACAATATCAATAGATGCTTTATTTTCAAAATTTCTGTTTCCATAAATAGGAATTACTCCTTTATTATATAAAAAGGGAATCATAACATTTTTTAATTCAGATTGTATATCTTCTAATTGAAGCATAATTTTATAATATGAACCATCATATACCATTTTAAAATTTGTCATATTACATTCTAATTTACTATATTTTTTTGTTAATGCTTCACACAAAAAACGAATAATTTTGTCCATATATAATTTTGCTACTTTGATATCAAAATATCCTAAATATACTAAATTGGTAGTAACTATGTTTGGATAATGTAATTCTTTAATATTATATTTATTAATTAATTTTTTTCTAACTAATTTCAATTTATCCACCAATATTTCATCATTAATTTTAGAACCAATAAAGAAATGATGTTTTGAACCATTATTCATATTTTCATTTTTTGAATTTGAATTTGTATTTTGACCTGTAAATAATCCAGTAAAGTCCATTCTATTAATAACAACTATTTTTTTTTTTTAAAATAAAATTAATCAAAATTAATAGTTGAATCAATTTTTTTTAAACTAATTACATCCATTTTTTTACATATTGTATATAATAAATATTTTTTACCGTTTTCATATTTTTCTTTTGCTCTAAGTTCGAATTCATGAAATCTTAATAATTGTCGTAATAATGTAATAATCTTTTTTTCATTTAAATTTTCTAAATATATTTTGTGTTTGCATTTAATGTAATATTTTTGTAATTTTTCCATATTATTGGTTATTACTTCTAAAACATTTCTACTTGTAATTGTTTTTTTTGAAAAACTGTAATAGGTTGAATTATTTAATTCGATGTTAAAACAATCTTTAATTAACTTTTCTAAAAATTCAATTTCAATATTTTCTCTAAATAATTGGTTTTTAACCTCAATATTTTTTTTTATTATTATTTCATCAAATATTATTATATTATTCAAGTACTTAGAAATATCTTCAAATTTTAATTTTTTTCGCATTCTATTTTAAACGAAGATTTTATTTTTTAGATAATCTAAATATTTTCTTTAGGTATTGCCATTGTTCTTGAATTTGGTATATAGGATGAAATATTAACTTCTTTCTTTTCTTTTCTAGTGTTTTCATATTGGAATTTTGTAAAATTATTAAGATTTCCACCTTGATTTCTTAAAAAGTCTTGTCTATCTGAATTTCTTGTTTTTTCTAATTGGTCTCTTCTTGTATCAACAGGGTTTCTATCTTGATACATATTTATTTCTTGTCCATTATTAATTGTTTCAAAATTCGACATAAAATAATTTTGTGTATGTTCATTTTGAAAATTATTTTGTACAGGTTTATTATTAGTAATTGTTCTTGTATTCATTGGATTATGATAATTTCCCTGATTTTGATTATAAAATACTTGAGCATTTCTATCAAATATATAATTATCATGACTATTATTTATAGGTCTTGAATTATTAGATACTTGTGGCATTGTTACATCTCTTTGTTGGTTATTATTTACACCATTATCAAATCTATAATCATTTCTATTATTTGTTTGTCTATTATTTCTAGACATTTCTGGAATTCTAAAATCATCTATATTTTGTTTATTATTTATTTCATTATCAAATAAATAATTATTCATTATTAATTTATAATTATATTTAAATTTTAAATTTTAAATATTAATTATATTAATGCTAAAAAATAATTATAATTATATATTAAATGGTATTCCTCACGAAGTAAATATTAATTCTTCTATTAAAATTAAAAGCGATCCACTTGAAGAAAAAAAATTATTATCTAATAAATTCATGATAAAAATCTTAAATGATTTATTTTTATATTTATCTATTGATTACTGTATAATAAATCAGACATTACTTGGGCATAAAATATTTAAAGGTATTAATATATTTGAAGAAGATATTGAAATATTAATTCAAAAAAATAATCTAAAAAAATTACTCAAAGAAGAAGACTTCTTAAAAAGTAATAATATTTTTATTAACAATATTGATAATAAGTTTTTAATTTTAAAAACTAAATTTTTTAATCATTTTGAAGTTTTAACATATATTTACTTATTTAATGAAGAAAATAATATTATTCATTTTTATAATAAAGAACAAAAAATTTATAATTTAAATTTTTATGATATTTTTCCAATAAAAAAAGATACTTATGAAGAATTTAATATTAATATTCCAAATAAAGTAGATGATGTACTAAGTAAATGTGATATTAATTTAAAATTTATAAATTTCAAATCATACAAAATGATAGTTAAAAATTATTTAGAAAATAATTATAATGTGATGTATATTTTTATTTATCTTGTTTTTTTAATAAAAAATTTTCATAAATTTAATTAATTTTTAATATATTTTGAATAAATTTGGGACTTAATTCATCTAAATAAAATAAAAATTTATTTTTCATTCCTATTAAATTATAAATACTTTGATTATTTATAGTAGATTCATAAATTAATATATAATAATTTGATTTATTTGTACCTATTATTTGATAACCTTGATTATTATTTTTTTTAATTCTTTTTTCTAAAAATACTAGATTAACATTATATATTCTAGATAATATAGCAAAATCTATTACACATCCTTTATATTCTGAACTTAAAATATGATTCATCAAATCTTCATAATTCAATATATTTTTTATTTTTCGAGCACATTTTTCTTTATATTTATCATAAATATTTATTTCAGTTTTACTTCTATTTCTTGAATCTTTTTTAATATCTTCCCAATAATTTACTAAATCTTGTTTAATTATTTTAATATCTATACTTTTATTTTTATTATAAAAATTACTATTTGATTTTAAAGCATCTCTCATTATTTGAAATACATTTAATATTTCATTTCTAACTTTAAATTTATTACCCAGTATTTTTGTCCAGTATATAGATAAATTATCAGTATTATAATTATTTTTGTTTCTAAATTCATCCTTTAAATATAAATTTTTATTAAAAGCAAATTCTTTTGTTGTACTTTCTTCATATAATTTTCTCGTATCCAAGTATATTCCATAATTATTAAAGAACACTTTATTTATTTTATTTTGTATTTCTTCAATGTTATATGTTTGTATTTTAATATATTTATTTTCATTATCAGGAACATAATTCTTATCTATTATATTATCAATATCATTATTTAATATTTCTTCTCTTTTGATTTTAAATCTTAATAGTTCATCTAATAATTTTGATAAATAATATGGATAATTAGCAATATTTTTAAATAATTGAATCAAATTATTTTTATGTATATATAATTTACATTTATTATTATGATTTATACAATGTGGGTCTGATTCACATTTAAATATTGTTTCATAATTACTACTTTTATTTTTATTGCTTCTCATCCAACATGGTATTCTTTTATTTGGAATAGTGTATTTAAAAAAATCCACTTTCTTCTCTTTTGTAGATGTTATTTTCTTAAAAATTTCATCCAATAATAAATACATTTTTTTTCTATTTCTGATTAAAGAAGTGTTATTATACTGTATTTGATTATTTATTATATTTCTAACTTTTTCTAAATATTTTTTATTTTTTTGTAAAAAAATAGATAATTCATATCGTAATCTATTAAATGTTTCATCTTCAAAATTCTTTTTATTTATTTTTTCAATTCTTTTATCATTCATTATAATTTTTTGTGTAATAAATTCATTTATATCACTAAAATATTTAGATTCACTTATTTTTAATGACTTATCTTTATTTAATGTTTTTTTAACCGGAATAACTCTATTATTATTATTTAACAAAGCAATAATATATTTATTTTCTTTATTATCTACTAATTTATGCTCAATTTTATATTTTAAATTAGTATTTTTACTTATATCATTTGTTTTTTTTAGTACATCTCTATAATCAATTAAATCAATTGTACTTAAATTATAAATAATTTTATATTTTAATTGTTCAAATAATTTACTTGGTTTTACAGGAATATATAAATCATTTTTCAAAACAATTCCAAAAACTTTATTATAACTATCTATATATTGCATTTTAGGCATAAAATCCTTATTTAATTTTTTGTGTTGAATAGCATTTAATATTTCTTTAATTGTAAATAACAATTCATATTCAAATTTATACACTATATTATTAATTTTTAATTTATATGTATCTATATTGTTTTTTAATACTTGTGTCCAATCAATATCAAATCTATCAGCACATCCATCTTTAGCAACATCTAATACTTTTTTTATTTCTAATAATTCACTATTGAATAAACACTTTTTTACTGCTGATTTACCATCACCTTCTAAGAAATAAATTGGTTCATAATATGTATCACTTTTTAATATAATAATACTTTTTTTATTTTCATCATAATAATCATATATATTTTCACCCAATGGACATAATAAGTCATTATTTTCAAAAATAATTAAATTTACTCCGTTTTTATATAATATATTTTCTCTTTGAATTAAATCCCATAAATATTTATGATCTATTATAACTTTATCATTACTTAAAAATTTTTTAAAGTTTTGTATTCCTGTTAAATTATGTTTCGGATCATTAAATACAATTTCTAAATTACCATTATGAAGACTTCGAAATAAATCAATATTTAATTTTTCAATTAATATTTTTTTTAATTTACCTTCATCTATATTAATATTATTTTCAATACATGAAATTATATTTATAATACATGATAAAAACGATTGATTATGTTTATGTTTTATTCCCTTTTTAACATATCCTTTATTTACCCCTAAATATCCTGTTTCTAATCTTGTATTTAATATTCTTGCTATTTCTGCTGGTAATATAGCATATCTATCTTTTTCAATAGGACTTAATTTACCCAAAATATAGATTAAACCATCTTTTGAATTTACTTCATCAACATCTTCTCCTAAACATTTTTTGTAATTTATATATTTTTTTGGATAATCCATTGAATTTTGTGGATACGCAAAACAACATGGCAAACAATGATATTTATCGGGATGTTTTCTATCTATAAATCCAGGATATATTTGATTTGTTTCTCTTATAATTACTTGATGATTATCATTGTAAGGACATAATGCTGTTATACATTGCCCACCATCTCTTCTTAAAACTCTACGTTGAATTGTTTTTTCATCAATTTCATCTTTAGATAATGGAATCTCGCATACAGGACACCATATATTTGGACAAATATACCATCTTTGGAACTCTTCTGGTTTTGAACTATATTTTAAACTATAACTATAAGCATCTTTATTTATTTTTGGATTATCTGATGGGTCTCTTGTTAAAACAACAGGTTGTCTTTGTTGAGCAGCACCACATCTTGTAGAATATTGTACTTCTTTATTATTTTTTGTTGGGAATTTAAATAAATAATTATCATATCTTTGTAATCTTCTTAAATAATAACTTGGATCGTTACAAGCATCAGCACATCTATCTTGTTCAGTTACAGCATCATTACATTTTAGTCTTAATTCAGGTGCGATATCTTCGTCTCTAGCTATTCCAGAATCCATATGACTAAAATTATTTTTATAATATTCTTTTTTTTCATTATTTGATTCTGAATATAATTTATCTTCAAGTATATTTAATTCAAAAAAGTCTAATCCTTCATTATTCGTATTGTTTATTTTTTCTTTTTTATATGATAATATATAATTGTCTTCATTTACCACACTTGAATTTAATTTTTTATTATTCATAAATAAATTCAAATTATTGTTTTTCTTTTCTTTTAAAAACATTAATAAAAATATTTTAATGAAATCATATATCATATTAATTTGATAAAAACTAGTTATTTGATTTAATTTTATATTATTATTTGTAATTTCAATTTCTACACCTATTTTATATTCTGAATCAATTCTTTTTGACATAAATGAACTATATTTTTTCTTCCATTCCAAAATATAATCTGAAACTTCATCTTGAGGCTTACTGTATTTTTTACTAATAATTTGAATAATATTCATATCTAATTCACCTTTTGATTTTAAAATATCAATATCTTTAATAATATCTGTCATTGGAATAAATCCACTTACTTTTTTGTATCTTAATCTTAAACTATTAATAAATCTATGTTTATTATTTGTATTTCTATTTTCATCATATAAATATTCTGGAAACTTTTTTGAAAACTCATATAATTCATTAAAATTAATATTTAAATTCTTTAATATTGGAATATAAATATTACAATAACGTAAATCTGTATTTTTTTTCATGACGATAGTATCATTTTCAATATTTAAATCAGGTGGTTCTATTTTTTGAGTTACATTTACTTTTTTAGATATCAAATTTTTATTTATATCCTCAATTAACTTTTTACAATTCTTTAAACTATATGATACATCATAAATATCTACTTTATCTTCATAATTAAATGATAACTTAAATGTTAATTCATTGTTTTTTCTTAATATAAATGAAACATATTTCGGTTCATTATTATAATCTTTTATATATTTTTTTACCATAATTCCATTTATTTTTGTTGTAATTTTATTGATTCCAATCCATTCATTAATCATATTTTTATTTATTTTATTATTACTTATAGCATCTGTAGATATAAGTGATATTGGAATATTAAAACTTTCATCTCCATATTTTACAAATGGAACTTCATTGCCTAATTTTTTTTCTCTTAAATAATCAAATATTTGATATAAATCGATTGGTATAACTTCTTTTTCTATTTTTTCTACATCATTTACTTTAAATATCATAGCTGTAATATTACAACTTCCAACTAAATCTTTATTACTTTCATATTTATCAAATAATTTATCTAATAATAATTCTTTGTCAAATAATTTCTTTTTTAATAAATAATCATTTTTTACACTTTTTAAATCAGGATTTAAATTTAAATATGGAAAATGTTTCTTGAAATAATAATTAATTAAATCTTTATTAATTAATTTCTTTTTTGCTTTTATATAATTATATTCTTCCAAAGCATCCGTTAAATATATTGTATTATTTGTAATTCCCAAAAAATCTATCAAATCATATATTAATATATTATTTTCACTGTTATTTAACATATATTTTTTTTTAGACTTAAAATTATTATCAATACTGACTCCTTCATAAACTAATGGTTTTAATTTTATTTTATTTCTATTTACATCTTCATAGTAAAATCCAATGATTTCTTTTTCCTTTTTTTGATTAATAATCCATAATTCTTGATTTTCAGGTAATATATATTTATTATTTTCACTACAATAATAAAAAATCTTTTTTCTAATTAATGATAAACTATCATTTACTTTTATATAATTATAAATAAATTTTATATCTACTTTTTCTTTTATATACTTAATCCATGATGGTAATTCATTTTTAAATTCTTTCTTTAATTTATTCATTTCTGTCTGTGACTTTATACTTTCTTTCTTTTCAATCTTATTTAATATTTTTTGTATCGATTCATCAACAATACCTATAAAAATATATACTGTTTTTTTTTCTCTTGATATTTTTTCAATATTAAAAATTATGTTTTTTATTTGAAGAGAACAAGACATAACCTACTATTAAATAATATATTTTTTAAATAAATTTTAAAAAATATAAATATGTTTTAATAAAAAAATTAATTCTCTAATGGGCTATCTGTTACTTTTATACCACAATAATCTTTTGGACTTTGTGAATAATTTTCTTTATCATATATTCCAATATTAATTGCTTCTTGTAATAATAATTTGAAATTTTTCCAAAATTCATCTGTGTGTCCAATAGATTTTGACATAACATGTGCTAATTCATGAATAGCAACAAAGGCTATTGTATTTAAATCAACAAATGTTTGATCTTCATCTTTTTGTCTTATACAAAATACAATTTTTTCACCTTTATTGACACTATATGATGTATATTGACTACTTTGTCCTGATTCAGATATATTATCAGCATTAAATTTTCTATTCATTCGATTTACACTTTCATCATTTGGATATTTTACTTTCATTGAATTTACTAATTTTTCAAGTTTTGTTCTAATCTTAGCTAATATATCTGCTGCTTCTTGTTTATCATCTCTATTTCTTACTATATATTCATTATTATCTATACTAGATTTTACTGATGTAACTTCATTAGAATAATTTTCATATTGTGTATAACCCAATAACAAAAAAGCTATAATTGTTAATAAACTTATTAATGCATTTATATCCATATAGATAACAAATATATTTATTTTTTATTTTTTATTTTTTCAAGTTCTGACTTAATAATTTTTATTTCATTATTTGTGTATGGTAATTTTTTTATATTTAATCCTAAATTAAAATTAGTCGTTTCATTTACTATTTTTATTTTTAAGTTTTCTATTTTTGCTTTATCTTCTTTTAATTTGTTTTTTATTAATTTAACATTTACTTTAATTTTATCTACAATTTCTTTATAATATTTCTCAACATAACCATTTTTTTTTAAAAATAAATATAATTCGTTGAAATTACTAAAATCCAAAGTCAAATCTATTCCATGTTTTTTTTCTATTTCATCTATTAATGATTGCACGTAATATGAAAAAAATAATTGAATATATAATGAATCATCTTTTATACTTGGATATCTTAATTTAGACATTGTATAAACTTCAGACATTTTTTTTATAACATCTTTTGATTCCGGGTCATATACAAATCTTTTTAAATAAATATAATTTGACAATTTATTTATATTTTTTTTCTTATAGATATAAATACCTTTATAAAATGTTAAATTAAATTTTAATTTCTCTAATTTTAATAATAACATTATTATTTTCTTTGAATAATCAAAATCACCATGAAAATATGTTAATGTATTTTTTTGAGTTTTTTTATTATCTTCATAATCTAAATTTGATTCTTCATAAAATAATGATTTACCTTGTATTAAACAATTGTAATTATTTAAATAACGCTCATTCATATTTAAATATTTTTTAAATTTTCCATTCTTTTGTATAGTCTCAAATTTTGGTATAGCACATAGAACACATTTTTTTAATGTTTTCTTATCCATATTATTAAGCAATAAAAAATTTTTTAAAAAGAATAATTTCCATAAGACTTATTTCCACCTCTTTTTTCTCCTACGTATTTTCTTTGTTCAGGTGTTGTACATACACACCCTCTATCTGTTGAAAATGTAGATGGACAACATGAAGGATCTGAAACAGATCGTGCAAACATAAACATTGAATCTTCTGGAAGATCACTATATATCATTTCACTTTTTAATGGCAATGGAGTTCCTTGTGGTAAAAATATTTTATTACTTTTTATAGGTGGATTACAAGGTGGTTTTCTCCATGAATCAGAACAACCTGTTTTTAGTTTTAAATTATCATATGAACCTAAAACTCCTTTACCCATATTAAATGCAACTGGTGATGGATTATTATTTCCTGAATTTGCCATTCTTCCATTTACTTGATTAATATTATAATTCATTATATATTAATATTATATTTTTTATTATACTTTATTATTAAATAAATTTAATTTAATTTAATTATTTTATTAATTATATCACTTGTTAAATAATTATTTTTGTCTTTTATTTCTATTTTATGCTCTAATAATTCCATCGCATCTTCATCTAAATGAAAATTTTTATATTTTAATTCTAAACTTTCTAACATTTCAATATTTAATTCTTTCATTAAATATTTAACGTGTATTTTATTATTACTTAATAATCCAAAATCATTAAATACACCATTACATTCCTCTATTATTTCTTTTATATCTATTTCATTGATTTGTGCACTTTCTATTTCACTACACTCATTTTTAAAAAAATAGAAAATATCCTTTTTATATTTATCTTCATATTCTTTATTCATATTTTCAATATTTAATGGTAAATTTATTACATTTTCATCTATATCATTATAATTTACATATAACCTATAATTTTTTTCTTTATAATAATATTTTATTAATATACATGATTCATCATCCAATGTTACTTTATGTTGTTTATATGTTTCTTCAAAATAATTTTTATTAATTATATTTATATTTATATCTTCAATTTTAATAAAATTATCTTGATTAAATAAATATATTTCTTGTAAATAATTGTTTGAAAATAAACAATCTTTTATTAAATTATATTTTTCTTTACCATATAACTTTATTTTAATGTAATTATCTAATAATGTATTAAAATAATCAAAAAAAACAGATAACATAAAAATAAAAAAAGGACTACTTTTAATATTATTTATATTTTCATTAATAAAATTACTTAGTTTTATAAATTGATAATAATTTATCAAATCGTTCATTAAATCAGAATCAATATCATCTTCATTTGATTCTGTCACACATACATTATTTCTTTTATCATAAATAGAATTAGTGTCGTATGCCATACTATTTATTTTATATTATTCTTTAAGTAAAAAAATTGATTTAATTTAAAGTAATTAATACTATATACAAATATCAAATATGAGTATTCCTAAGTTTAAAAAGCTTTCTAAAGAAACAAATGGAAAAATCTACGAATGGGAAGTAAAAATTAATAAAATTAATGATACACACTATGAGATTTTGACTTTAAATGGATATAGTGATGGAAAAAAAGCTGAACATAGAGTAAATATAAAAAAAGGAAAAGCAAGCAGAACAATATTAGAACAAACAATATTGGAAGCTCAATCTAAATTTAATAAAAAAGAAAAAGAATATAATACATCTATTTTTAAACCTATGCTTGCTGATACAGTAAAAGTGGATTTATATACAGGTAAATCAAAATCTAAAGCATTTAAAATTGATTTTCCCGCTTACGTACAACCAAAATTAGATGGTTTGAGAGGAGTTTCTTATTTAAAAAATAATGAAATATTTATTCAATCAAGAGCAGGAAATGTCTTTGACAATTTTAATATATTAAAAAATCAATTAAAGAATATCTTTAATATTATAGGTGAAAATGTCTATATAGATGGTGAATTATTTACTGATGAATTCAGTTTTCAAGAATTATCTGGATTAGTAAGATTAACTTCTGAAAAAGTAACAGAATTAGAACTTAAGAAAATTGATAAAATTAAATATAATATATTTGATATTTATTTTGTAAATACACCAGATATGCCATTTAAAGAAAGAATTGAAAAATTAAAACAATTAATGAAAATTAAAAATATTAATTTACTTCATTTAGTAGAAACGACTATAGTTAATGATTTTAAACAAGCCGATGAAATGCATGATACATATGTATCAGGTGGAGGAGAAGGTTTAATGATTCGTGATATAAATAGTATTTATGAACCTAGTAAAAGATCTAAATTTTTACAAAAATTTAAGAAATTTGAAGAAGAAGAATTTAAAATTGTTGGATTTAAAGATTCTGAAAGAGAAAAAGGTCTTGTAATTTGGATTTGCGAAGTAAAGAAAGGTATTGAATTTGATATTGTTCCTATTGGTTCAAATGATGAAAGAAGAGAATTATTTAAAAATGCAGAAAAATATATTGGAAAATTATTAACTGTACAATTTTTGGGATTAACAGATGATGGAAAACCTAAAATTGCTAAAGGAAAAGATATTCGTGAAGGATATTAAATTTAATTTTTCAAAAAAATTTTAATAGGTAATAATATGGATAATAACACATTAATTGGAATACTCTTTATTTTTATTTTAATAACTTTATTTATAACAAATTATAAATTAATATTTAATAATGTAGAAAGTTTCGAAAATAATTTTACTGATGACCAATGTTGTTGTAATGAAAATACAATTGATAGATGTAATAGTTATGGTAAATCGTGTGTATGTGATTATTTTAATAAAAATAAGTATTTATGTCAAAATTCTTATTAATTTAAAATTAATTTATATAAAATATAGTATGGATAATTTAAACTCATTTATTTACAGAGGTATTCAAAAAATGAAATCAGAAACAGGTTTAAATATATTTAATTTTTTAACAAATAATAATGATATAATTAATATTTGTCCCAATTTGTATTTAGGTAATTTAAATGCTATAAAAAATACAAAAATTTTGGATGATAATAATATAGAATCTATTATTAATTGTACAAAAGATATACCATTTCATATTTATTTTAAAGATAAATCTATGTTTCGTATGAATATTGAAGATAATAAAGAATTTGAGAATTTAGAGAAATTCAAAAGTAAAATTATTGATGCTACATTATTTATTGATGACCAAATTAGTCAAAATAAAAATGTAATTGTACATTGTTATTGGGGTTTAATGAGATCGCCAACAGTTATAGCATCTTATTTAATATATAGATATAAAATGGATGTAGAAGGTGCTATAGAATTTGTAAAAGACAAAAAAAATTTTAGTTTTCATAACTTATATAATTTTAAAGAAATATTATATTTTGTTAAAGAACATTTTGATAATGAAGAAACTGGAAAACTTACATAAATTGTCTAATAAAAATTCTAAATTCTTGGTCATTTGTAACATTAATTCCTAATCTATAATAATATTTAGACCCACAATTTTTATTTTGTATTAAATACAGACCATAACTTAAATCGCTTAAATATTGACGTATTGTTTGAAATAAAAATCCATAATTAGTAACATTCCATTTTCTTTTTACAATATACATATAATAATTAATTTGGTCAGTAAAGTTTAAAATTAATTGTAAATTATTATTTAATTTCCACATTACTTTTGACGGAGCACCAAATTTACCACTTTTTTTATAATAAAAGGAATTTGCTAAAGTATATTGATAAAAACTAATAATTGATTTTGATAATTTTGGATTTTGTTTAATTAAATTATACAATTCGTTTTTATTTCTATTAATTACTGCTTGGTAAAATACAGATGGTATTATATTTTCATCAAAATATTTTGCTGTGTTTGTTAAAGGATGATTATAATCAAAATTATATACCCAATCACTATCCATAATATATATTAATAATATAATTTTTATAAAATATATTATTTAAAATGTTATTCGATATTAATATATATGAGTCTTAGAAAAAAAGATTATAAACACCAATCATTAGATTCCGATTTTGAAGAAGATGACTTTATTGAAGATGAAGATGATGATTTTATTGTAGATGATGAATATGAAGATGAAATTTATCCTATTAAAAAAAAAAGAAGAGCAAGTGAAGGAGATTTAGACTTAATAAAAAAACAAAAACATAAAAATAACATATATTTTACCAAATTAACTAAAAATGAACAAAATAAAATACTTGAAAAAGAAAATGAAATCTATAAATACTTAAATAATAACACACCTTTAAGATATAATATTATTAATTCAAACTTAAATATGAGTACAAAATCAATGATTATACAAAGAATAGACCAATTTGAACAAATGTCAGCTGAAGAAAATGAATATCATAAATTAAGTAAATGGATTGATTCATTATCAAAAATTCCTTTTAATAATTATTTAAAAATAGATCTTAATTTAAAACAAACTAAAATTCAAAAATTTTTAATTGATTCTTATTTTAAATTAGATTTAACTATCTATGGACAATATAAGGCTAAAAATAAGATTATGCAAATATTGGCACAATGGATTTCTAATCCAAACTCAATAGGTCAAATAATTGCTTGTGAAGGTCCTCCTGGAGTGGGAAAAACAAGTTTAATTAAAAACGGTATTTCTGAGGTATTACAAAGACCATTTTCTTTCTATGCATTAGGAGGTGCAAGTGATATTTCAGTATTAGAAGGACACTCATATACTTATGAAGGAGCTATATATGGTAGATTAGTTGAAATGTTAATTGAAACGAAAGTGATGAATCCTATTATATTTTTCGATGAATTAGACAAAATTAGTAATGATGAAAAAGGAAATAATATTGAAAACCTTTTAATTCATTTAACTGACCCTGCACAAAATAATTGTGTTCAAGATAAATATTTCAATGGTATTGAATTTGATTTTTCAAAATGTTTATTGTTTTTTTCTTTTAATGATATAACAAAAATTAATCCTATTTTAAAAGATAGATTAACTATTGTTAAATTTGAAGGATATAACATTGATGAAAAAATCATTATACTAAAAAAATATTTATTAGAAGAAATTATTAAAAATGTCGGGTTATCTATGGATGATTTTACTTTTGATAATAACATTTTTCATTACATTATCAATAAATATACTGATGATGAGGAAGGTATGAGAAATACAAAACGTGTATTTGAAGAATTATTTTTAAGAATTAATTTATTAAAATTATTAAATGATAAAAAAACTAAAAATGTACATAAAAATATGAACATTGATTATAAAATTGACAATTTGGAATTCCCAATTAAATTAAATAATAAAAATATTGATATATTACTAAAAAACTATAATTAATAATATTTAATAATATTTAATTAAAATTGATTTTAAAGCACCAGAACGAATTTTATGAACACAATGTGTTTCTCTACTATCATAAATTAAACACGTATTTTTAACTGGTTTAACTACGTGTCCATCACTAAATTCGAATATACCTCCATCAAAATCATCTTTATATGTTGAACCATGTATTATTATTGATAATTTTGGAATACGATTTGGATAAAATAATAATTTCTTTTCCGATATTTTTATTTTATTATTATTGAAATCAGTAAAATCTGTTTTACAAGAAATCATAGAAGCATCATCACAATGCCATTTCATACTATCACCTTTTTTATAATCTATTATTGTATATATAACTTGAGTATATGAATATAGGTTGTATTCATTTCTTAATTCTTGCTTTATTTTTGATGATACATTTGTTTTAATTAAATCATCAAAATCAGTTATATCATTAATTATGTCTTTTAAATTACATATTTTTCTTTTTTCTCTGATTTCTGGGTGTTTTTCAAGTAGGGATTGAGCATAATTCTTTAAATGATATTCTTTATATGATTTCATGATTCATAATATATAATCATATTTTTATTTTATATATTTTTTATTCTATGTATTTAATTTTATTTTAAAAAATAAATAATTTATTATATATAATGATATATTGGACTACTTACAATTTTGCCGGCTATTTACTTTATAAAAATAATTATATACCTATGAATTCTGTTTTAAGAACATCATTTATTTGTACTTCTATTATTGGCGGTTATATGGTTTATGTATATCCAAGAAAACTTATTATTGAATATCAAGACAAAAAATATAATGTGCCTTATCCTTTAATGATTTTAGGTGATATAATTACTCATCAAATTCCATTAATAGATACATTCAATATTGCTAATCAAATAAAATTATGCGGAGGATACTTAGCTCCATTAATGATTTCATGGTATTCTGTAAATAAATATAGAATAGAAGATTCAAAAAGAATATACGGAATTAGTCTAGAAAAATTATTATTAACAACTTCAAGTATTATTATTTCATTAGGGATTTTTAATCACCTACCAAAATTACTAAAAAAAGATTAACTTTTTATCTAGATTTACTATAACTTGATTTATTATAACTCGATTTATTATAACCTGTTTTATTATTTGTATTTCCTGATTTACTATAATTTTCAACAATTTTTTTACAATCCGACTTACTTAAATTCTCAGCCTCGTATTCACCTGTGATTTTATAAAACTTAGACTTATATATTATATAAGGACCATAAGGACCATTTTTTACTAAATATTCGCCATAATTATGAATATCATTACTTTTTTTTTCTTTTAAACATTCTAATGATTGTTCAAATGTAATGTTTTCATCATAATCATTAATTATTTTATAATTTTTCTTATTCCACTCTAAATATAATCCATATTTTCCCTTTTTTAAATATACTTCTTTTCCTTCATTTTTTCCCAACTCTTTTGGGAAATCAGCATTTTTAATATTATTGACTTGCTCTAATGTTACATCATTAACATCATAATCTTCCAATTTTTGAAATCTTACCTTTTTATCATCATCAATATCCACAAATTGTAAAACTGGACCATATTTACCCACATAAGCAAATACATTCTCATTTTTATTATTGACTCCTAAATTTCTTTTAGAATCTTCTTTCTTTTTATATGCTTCACTCTTTGATTCACTTGATTTTAATAATTTTACTTTCGGCTCAAAAGAACTATAAAATGTTTGTAACATTGTACTCCAATTAATTTTATCATTTACTATTTCATCCAAATTTTCTTCCAATTTTGACGTAAATGAATAAGTCATTAATTCTTCAAAGTTTTCATTTAAAAAATTACTTGTTCTTTTACCTATATCTGTTGGAATTAATTTCTTTTTTTCACTTCCAATAGCAAATTTATCAGGCTTTTCACTAATCTTATTTCCACTTAATTCAAAATTAGTTACATCCTTTTTTATTCCATCTATATCCTCCTTTTTCACATATTCACGTTGCTGAATTGTTTCAATAATATTACTATATGTTGATGGTCTTCCAATACCTAATTTTTCCATCTTTTTAATTAGTGTTGCTTCACTATATCTTAGTGGAGGTTGTTGATATTTTTCATTTGAAATAATCTTTTTATAATTAATTTTTTCACCTTCTTTTAATGATTTAATAAATTTATCATCTTTCATCGATTTAGGAACATCATCATTATCTTTTTTTGATACATATTCATCATATACTTTTTTATAACCTTCAAATAGTAATTTTTCAAATTTACATTCAAATACATATTTACTTTTACTCACATTGATAATTATCTTATAACTGTCAAATACAGCATTTGCCATTTGAGAAGCAGTCGTTCTTTTCCATATTAATTCATAAACTTTTTTTTCAAATGTATCAAATGAATTATCTAATTTATTTTTATTTATATTTGTTGGACGAATAGCTTCATGTGCTTCTTGTGCACATTTAACCTTTGATTTATATACACGTTTTTTAAAATAAGTAGAACCATAATTAGAAGTTACATATTCATCAATTTTATCTATATATTGACTACTCAAATTAACATTATCTGTCCTATGATATGTAATTAATCCTGCCTCATATAGTTTCTGTAATACACTCATGATTTTCTTTGAACTAATTCCAAATTTAGAACCAGCTTCTTGTTGAATACTACTTGTTATAAATGATGGAGGAGGACTTCTTTCAGTTTTACTTTTCTCAATTTTTTCAATCATAAATTCTGACTCTTGTGCCTTTTTTAAAAAACTTACTACATCTTCCTTATTTTCAAAATTTTTATTCAAAAATCCTTCTAATTCATTATCAAAATAACCTTTCGTTTTATAATACTTTTTATCATTGAACTTAGAAATGTCTTCCTCTTTTTCAACAACCAATTTTAAACATACACTTTGCACACGCCCAGCACTTAATTTAGGCGCAATATATGACCATAATAATGGACTTAAACTAAATCCAACAATTCTATCCAATATACGTCGTGTTTGCTGACTATTTACCATTGCCATATCTACTTTTCTTGGATTTGATACAGCATCTTGTAAAGCTTTCTTCGTAATTTCATGAAATGTAATCCTATTATTATCATTTGTACTTAACTTTAATATTACTGATACATGCCAGGCAATAGCCTCACCTTCTCTATCCTCATCAGCAGCTAGTAATACTCTATCAACTGACTTCGCAGCAGCCTGTAAATCCTTAATAACTTTTACCTTTCCTTCAATAATTTTGTAATTTGGCTTAAATCCATTTTCAATATCAATACCAAAATTTTCTTTTTCTAAATCTCTTATATGACCAAATGATGACTTAACTATATATCCTTCACCCAATAATTTTTCGATTGTTTTTGCTTTCGCAGGAGACTCTACAATAAGTAATGTTTTCATGTTATATCTATACATATTTTATTGTGGATATAATCTTAAGTAATATTATTTAAATGAATTAAATGTTTATGGTTACAGACAAACCATTTTAAATCATATATTTTGGTGATTATATCATCATTTATATTTAATAATTCATTCAATTCTTCTTTTGTTTCTATCTTATATTTTAACATACAAAAAGTATCTATTTTATTAAATATTAATTTTTGTTCTTTTTTATTAATCTTTATATCATGAAGTAATCCATATATAAGATTTAGAAAATATTGTGATGATGTTTTAAATAATAATTCTAATATATTATTTAAATATATTAACTTTTGTTTGTTTGTAATTTTAACTTCTTCCATTTTTTTTTATAACATATAAATAGTTCAATTTTTTATATATTATTATTATAGTATTTTTTAAAATGCTAATTTTTTCCACTTAAAATATATTGTAAATATATTA
>TARA_B110000483_G_scaffold185957_1_pt1 | contig 18539 bp, 11 predicted proteins | sample TARA_B110000483 | Tara Oceans TARA_B110000483 (sample SAMEA4398176) | marine metagenome | biome: Polar Biome; feature: [SRF] surface water layer (ENVO:00010504); material: water (ENVO:00002006), including particulate matter (ENVO:01000060) such as... | depth 5 m
TAACTGTTTGAATACGGCAAGTTCCGTCTACGTGAATAATAGCAGGAATTTTCTCTTCAACACCTGGCTGACATTTAACAGCATACATCATTGTAGGTGCATCTTCCATGCCACGTAGATCAAACCATTCGTGTGCATCTTCAGCAAGTATTGACCCAGCAAACGGACGGAAGTATTCACGATGTTTAATTTCGTTAACAAAGTCTTTGCCGTCTTTAAATGTAGGATCAAACATTAAGCTTCTGTTGCCTAATGCACGAGGCCCATTCTCCGAACGTCCTTGGAAGTTAGCAACAATGTTTTTACTAGTTATTAATTCAATAACATCTGCGTGTGTTGCGTCAGTTACTTCTGCATTATATTTTGCAGCTACACTTGTAATATCATCATTAGTATAATGTTGTTCAGGGCCTAAAAATACAGTGTCTTGTTTAGGATGTACAGTAGTGTCTTCTGTAATTGTTCTATATTGTAACATTGCAGCACCCATTGCTGTTCCTGCATCATTAGATATAGGCTCTGCATAAAAATTAATTCCTAACTCATTTAATTTTGTTAAGAAATAATAATTAGCAACACAGTTTAATCCGTAACCTCCTGAAAATACAACATTTTTATTTCCAGTTTTTTCTACAGATTTTATGATTAAATCTAAACATACATCTTGTGTTTGTGTTTGACATGCATATGCTAAATCCCTTCTATTCTGAAGTAATGTTACATCTTCTTCTGTTTGTTCTCCTGTAATGTTTGCTGATACAGGATACATTAATTCTTCATACGGTGCTGCATTAATTATAGAACCTCTAGGATAGTTTGGTATTACAATATTACGATTGCTTTTTGTAAGTACACTAGTTGTTTCAAACAATGGAGGTATTTTATCGTTTGGTTTACCATAAGGAAAAAGTCCCATAGTTTTACCTGCTTCAATAGTAGTGAATCCGCAATAGTCTGTAACTCCTTCGTACACTTTTACAATTCCTGAATTTTCAGAAATAACAAGTTCATAATCATCAATTCCATCTGATGCCATATGTACAATAGTTTCAACTGGGCCTTTTGTTCCAATATGTTTAGATATTGTTTTTATGCTTGCAGGGTACTTACAATGAAACACTGTTTCAGTTTCCCATCCCATCTGTACATCAGGAGCAAAAGGAAATTCAAACGGATATAACGTGCCGGCACCATCTACAATAACTGCTGTAGCAGATTTAAATCCACTTCTATAAAATGCACACGCTGCATGTAGTTTATGGTGGTGCATAGCCATATCAATTACTTGAGGGTGTGTACTCGGATCTCGGTGATCTCGTTCAATAAGTCCTAACTTCCTTGCTAGCGCAGTATATATATTTTCACCTGTGTAATCAGTTTTAACATAATTGTCAGATGATATTGGTGTTGTATGCGCTACTACAAGATAATCTATTTTATCTGTATAATCTAAAATTTTAAGCATAGAAGCAAACGGTGTTCCGTCATATTTTGCTCTAGTAAATCGTTCTTCTTCGATAGAAAAAACAATCTCACCGTCTTTTAATAAACAGACACCTGCGTTGTGTCCTCGTGTAATTCCTGCAATGTATCCAGTATTATTCATCAATTTGTCTTCCTAGTATAGTGTCAATAATATAATCTTGTATTTCAACTGTCATGTTCATAATGTTTTCATTTTTTCTCGATGTTGCTTCGTCGGGTAAAATTCTAATCGGATCATAAACTCTATTATGCATTCCTAAATCGACAATATTAAAATCATCTGCCTCTGGATAAGAAACATTTATTGGAAAAGTTGAACCTGTTACTATAGTCGACTTTGTATTAACCACATACGATAAATGCTGTCCTACACTATCACATCCTAAGAAATGATCGGCATGTTTTATTATTGTAGCCCATTGTCGCAAGCTTACATTTTCTGGCATTGCAACTTCATCGTTGAATTTTTCTTTAGAGAAATCAAAAGCCATTTCAGCCATCAAAATTACTACAAACTTCTCTGACTGTAGTGCTCTAATGATTGCTTTTAAATCTTTATATTCAATACTACGGCCGGATGTGTCAACAAACGATCCGTCAATGTGTTGCATTCCTCTGCCAAAAGGTTGTATAACAATTGTTTTGTCTTTGTTAACCTTTGATTTTACCTCTGAAACAAGTTTTCTACCAACTAGTAGCTCTTCTCTACTAAAATTCATAGTAGGTTTAGATAACTCCCTAATACCTTTGTTATTAATTTGTATATCAAATGCTTGAGATAAACTACATTCTTGATTGTAATATTCAAAAATTCTATAAGGTTCTGTTGATACTAATTCCCTATCTTTAAGTTTTTCTTTAAATAGATTTTTTTGCCATACATCGTATGCTCTGTCATCTAATAAAGGATGACCTTTATATGCATCAGTTCCGCCTTCGCAGACAATAATAAAATCATCGTCGCCAGACTCGGCTGCATATAGTTCTAGTGCAGGAATGGAACAAACCATTCTGCCATAACCTCCGTTCACAAAAAACGCTTTCGACCTCATTTTTATTCCTTCTAAAGTATAATATATCTACTAATACTTATTAGGTGAGGTGGAAAGCGTTTTTAAAAGTGGTTTATTTTAATCAACTATTGGTCTAGGAGGTAGTGGAATTTTCCAATAGTCAACACCAGCATAGGTTGTTTCTATGTCTGCAAAAAATGCAGTATATGTAGCCATTTCCGCAGCGTGAGTTTCATCTAACGTAGATGCATCAATAGATTCTATCCATTCATTTTGCATGACTAAGCATCGATCCCATTGCTCTTGTGTTATCGGCGCATAGTATGTCGGAGCTGAATAATCTTCAGTAACTTCGTCATATACAAACTCCGGGGATGCCCATATCACATCGATAATTCCTTCATCAATGTAGGGATAATTATATATTTCGCCTGTACCTAGTGTTTCTTCAAAGTCATCGACTTCGGAATTTGAATATTCTTCTGTTAGATATGCTGCCATTGCAGTATGTGTATCTGCATCTAGAATATGAAAATTTGTTCTATCATCGATATAATCTTCTAAAATACACTCAGCTAATGTATCAAACCTTGCTTCAACACACTGTACTACGTTATCAGATTTATTGTGGCTTACAATAAGATACCGTCTGCCTGTATATGTTATATCTACTGTTTTACCTTCTGATACTGATTGCTTTAGTGGTTCGTTTGGCATAAGTAGTTGGACTGTTTTTTCCATAATGTAATCTCCTTGTTAACTGTTTAGTTAGGTATAAATTTAATTTTAACGCCACCGTGTCCGCCACGGCCAGCTGTATCTCTAATGCCTGCGCATGTTACTCCGCCGTATCCTGGTATTCCTGGCGGTACTCTTACTGCGCATCCATTGTATTCATAACATCCACAGTAGCTGTTGCTGTTGTAACATTCCTGATTCATTGCGCCCATTATTGGACTTTTAGTCATTCCAACAATAGCCCTCATATAGTTATCAAAGCCGTTGTTGTCCTGAGGTTGGTTTGTGCTTGGTTGATACTTGTGTGAAAATACTTGTGGGTTAGGTCCAAATACGCCTGCGGATGTTTGTACATGTGCCTCAGCATAGCAAATACAGCACATATTGCAATTCATGAATGTCATACAACTAAATCCACCTGGGCAAACAAGATCAGTGCCTACAGAGGTCGATAATGGGTCATTACTATATGCCGCTGCTAAGTGGTTATAAGTGGTTCCGTAATTACACATGATGCCGCATCCAGCGCCGCCAATTTCTGTTGCACAGTTGTTACAACTCATATATCTGCACATAGGAGAACAACTTTCCATACAGTAGTTTTGACCGGCCATGCCGCCTTGTGAGCAAATACAACTACATACATTGTTATTACTTGCATCTAAAGTACAAATTTGCATACAAGTTGCTTCACTACATCCTCTCATACAAATTTGGCTCGCATTGCCACAACTCATGCCTGTTTGAAAACAAAGGAAACTGGAAGGATTTACTTTAACTACTTTCTTTACGTATGCTCCTGGATTTCCTGGTAAGCCTATTCCACAACAGCACATCTTGCTGCCGCTGCCACTTGCTCCCCACACTTCAATTTCTGCTGTACCACAGGCAGTAAAATGTCTAAATTCAATTCCTATATGGAACGGTGACGATTGAGTACCTTGCGTATACGCATAGATTTGTCCTTGTTGTAGGTTATCCTCAACTGTATTTGCTTCAGTAAGTTTGCCTAATAGTGATGATAGTGATGCCATTTTATATTTTCCTTGTTATGATGCTGCTACAAACTTAATTCTTAAGGCACCTTGGCCTCCGCGGAAACCGTAATCTCGGACACTACTCTCGGCATTAGCCGAAGGTGCGCCTACGCCATACGGTATCTGTGGTACGCAATGATTGTACTCGTAACACCCACAAGCTCTACTACCGCTCCAGCAACTTGTTCCTGGTTGCCCGCCAACAGTTGGATTCGATCCTGCAAAGCTTAACGCACCTAGTAGCTGAGACAAGCCGCTGCCTACGCCGTCATACATATTCGAGTAGCATTCTAATTGATATGTTACAACTCCACCCTTTTTAGTAATAATCCCTGCTGGGTACGCTACGTGGTCGTATTGTCCGCCGCATTTATAATCATAACAACTACCAAAGGAAGAACATGAAAAATTACAACCGTCTGGCGTGCCACTGTGGCAATTTATATCACCACCATATGCGCAGTTGTTGCCTCCATTGCAGTGCCCAAGATTACAAACTAAGAAGCATGCGGCTCCAGCGTTGCTACTAACATTACTACAGCAATACCCATTGGCACTATAACAACAAGAGACTTGGCTGCTGCCAGTACAGAAAGTTTTGCCACCAGTACCTCCCATAGTACATAAACATGCACAGTTTGCGCCGCCAGTAGGACCGCTAAGGCCGCCATCTGGTGAGCATATCAAAAAGCAACTAGCTTCACTACACCCCTTAAATTCTAAACTGTCATTTGAACAAGATCTTCCAGTATACCCACGTATCCATGTATTAGCAGTTGTTGCAATAGTTTTCTTCATATAACTGCCTGGATTTCCAGGTAAGCCTGCCCCACAGCAGCACTGTTTGCCGCTTGAGCCGCCTGCGCCCCACATTTCGATAATGGCTGTGCCTGCGCCAGGAGACTTCCAAACTTGACAGTCGCTATATCCAATCGGACCTCGATGGTACATGTTTGAACTAAAAACGGTTATTTCACCTGTTTCTAAATTCTCTTCTGTGCCTCCGCTTGCAGCTCCTAGTTTAGCTGATATTATTGTGCTTAATATTGGCATTTTCTGTTTTCCTATATATTATATTAATGTAATTCTAACTGCACCATAACCGCCACGCATACCATAGTCTCTCACGTTATCACACGGAGTTCCTGGTATTCCCGGTACGCCATGCGGCAACCAATTTGTACATAAGTGTTCTTCATAACAGCCACATCGTTGGCCGGCCCAGCAATGTGCTGATGACATTCCTTGCGATGGATTTCTGCTCAGACTATTAATGCCTTGCAATAATTGGTGCATACCATTACCTGATACCTGTGAGTAGCCGCCGCCACATTCCATTAGTACGTTTATTAAATTTCCTTGAGTTGAAAATATGCCAGGCGATGTTCGTACGTGCTGCATTATATGACACATGCAACACGCATTGCAATGATGTATTGACATGCATGAGAACCCACCGTCTTGGTTGATGTCGCCGCCTGTTGCTGTTGCGATACAGCCACCAGCTACATCGCATCTATAATTACATACCATCCCGCAGCCGGCGCCGCCATCAAATGGCGCAGACTGCTCGGAGAAATTCATCCTACACAAACAACCAACAGTAGCAATACAACAAAATGTTTGCGTTGATGTACTACATGCTGATGTTCCGCCGTTGCCGCCTTGGGCACAAAGAGTTCCTGCTACTCCGCCTACGTTCCAACTAAAAGTTGTTGGCTGGCTTACGCCTTTGTAACACAATTGATCGTTAGCACAACTCATACCTAGTGTCATACTAAACGTATCTGATATTGCCACTGAATCAAATGTCTTCTTTGAATAAGCTCCTGGATTTCCTCCAACGCCAGCTGCACAACAACATTGTTTGCCGGCACTGCCACTGGCTCCCCATACTTCAATAACTGCCTTTCCTGTTCTCGAAGGTGTCCAGGTTCGATTTTGATGTGGTGCTGAGTCTGATTGTGTCTGTATACCTGGATTGAAGTAAAATACATCACCAACTTGGTTGTTAGTTTCTGCTGCTTCGCCAGTCTGCCTGCCTCTTAATAATGTCGATAGTGATGCCATAAAATTTTATCCTTAATTCATGTACAATTAAGTACTTGTAATAACCCAGCCGTATGTCGCACCTGTGTATAACAATGTTACTACTGCTCCTATTACATCTAATGTTAAGTCTTCAGCGGCACCGCCAATTAAGGCGCCGTTTCTAGCTACAGTGACATTATTTATTGCAAATTGACTTGTTGCGTCAATAATTTGTATTTGGTCTCCTACTAGCACAGTTGCCGCTACTGGCAATGTTATAGTAAATGCAGCAGATGTTGCGTCGCAAATTAGTCTGTCGCTGGCAACTGCTTGATGTGTAGTATTAATTTCTCTAACTACAATATTTGCTGTTCCAGTTGTTGATATATATCTTCCCATAATGGTAATTCCTTTGTTAATGTATTTATGTCGTTGAAGTCTCAATTCCAAACGCAACTACGCTAATGTTTGGACTTGATGATCTTACAACTAATTTATTGCCGGCACTTAGAACAATACCAGTTCTTTCTAATACACCCCTAGACAGTAATTCTACATCCCACTCTAAATATTCTCCTAGTGTAGGAGTATCTAGTGATGCAACTGCTAAACGAATCGAGTTTGCCGAATTTCCTCGATTTAATATTGATACACTTGTAACAGCAAACGTATCTGCTGGGCAAGTGTAAACTGTTGTATTTGTTGCTGCTGCTAAATCAGCAGTTCCTAATCTTCCTGTAGCCATTTTCTAATTCTCCATTATGATAGTAAAAAGTAATTCATTGCAACTGGTACTCCGTCAACACCTTTTGCAAAATTTATTTTTTGCAACATGTTAATTTGTTCACCAGTTGTAGTTGTTATCTGTTGTCCGGATATTTCCACACGTCCAGCAGTAATACTATTTACATTAAGTGTGGCAGCTCCGCCACCTATTTGTGATGTAATATAAGTTTTAATTGCCTTTTGCGTAGGCACAATGTTATCGCTATCTGCAACAAATGTTCCGTCTGTGCTAAATTCATTAATAACTGCGCCTGTTCCGCCTAAACTTAAATTACCTAAACTAAGTTCATTTAGTCCAGTAATATTAAATGCATCTGCATTTAGTGTTGCAACTCCTGTTGATTGTTCAACACTAAACAATGTTCCGACTCTAAAGTTTCCATCTTGGTCAGTACTTGTATAAAATACTCGACCGCCACCTAAATCTTTAGTTTCTTTGGTTTCATCTGCAGGAGTGTTTGGTACGCCTGGATAGTTAGTACTTGCAAAATTACCTGTACCAATATCTAAGAAATCGTGTCCTGTTAGACGTACTTGAGAATAACGAATACGTAAATCAAAAGTAGCTGCGTGTGCTAATGCATCAGTTACTGTTATATCAGGAGAAAGTTGTAAGTTTGCCTTAAACTTGTCTCCTACAGCAACTAAGTCTCGTACAGCAACTAACCTAAAGAACTGTCCTGGTAATGCAGCAAATGATATGTTTGATCCTGGTAGGGGTGTTGCAGATAACTCATTAACCTTTAAAAACCCTCCTGGTTGGAATAAATCAGCATAACCGTCGCCACTTACTGTAGCTGCCGCTGTTACAAATCCTGTTCCTCTATTAGTCCATGTAGGCTGTTTTAAAACGCCGTCGCCTATTCTGACTTGAGTAGGAGCTTCAACTGTATTGTTTGGATCAGTTATAGTTAGCGCCGGTGCTGCTGCATATCCTGTGCCCGGATCCCATAATTGTATTCTAGCTATCTGTCCGCCTTCAATGACTGCTCTACCTTTTGCAGTACTTGCATATAAATTATCAGCAGGTGATACAAATGATATGCGCGGTTCAATAATATAAGTAGTGGTGGAATCTAATACAGTTTCAATTGCACTTCCTATTAAATGATCCCAGCCTGCACTATCGTCACTGCACTTTTTAATAGTAGCAATTTTTGTGCCGCTGTTGTATGTATCAATATATCCATACTGTCCTGCACCAACGCCGGACTTAATAAATATGGACATTCCAACATAAACGCCGCTTTGTGCAATATCAGTATTAGACAGCGTTATTTGCGTATTAGTACCTGCTTGAGAAGCATTTGTTGCCGAAACATATCCTGCACCACCAAAAGCATCAGCAGTGTCTAATAGTCTTACTTCAAATACACCGCCATTTGAAATATTAGTTGCTCCAAGTGTGGCGCCATAACCTTCACCTGATATTGTGAAAGAAGTTGGACCAACAGTGTACCCAACTCCTGCGTTTTGATATTCAAGTATCAATATTTCATTACTATCGGTAAAGACTTCGCTTACTACTGCTTGAAACGAAAAGTTGTCAACTTTACCAGTTACTGGTACTTCGGTAGCGTCAACACCTTCTGCTACTGTACCAAAGCTGCCGTATGACGAGTTGCCATTTGTAGCACGGATTTTACCGCCGTTCTCTGCTAAGTAACCAATGTGACCGTAGTATGAGAACACACTAACAAGTTCTGTTCTTGCTAAGTTAGTACACCATACACCGATGCCGTCTGATATGATTTGTGTAAAGTCGTTTGCAACAATACTATCGTTGCCTCCATCATGTAAATCTCCGTCAACCTTACATCCAACACAGCCAGTGCCGAAAGTAGTTACGTTTTGTACGTATGGTGATTTATTAGTAATCCATACATCTGTGTGTGATGGTCCGTATCCCGGATCAAGACTTACAAATGCGCCTGCACTTGGTCGCTTAGTTCCAAATGCATTATCTGCACTTAAAGTTCCGCTTAGACCTGTAACTGTACAGTTACGTAATCCTGTGCCATTGCGCATATAGAACATGTCTTCTGTTGTTGAACCCATTACAGCATTTGAATAATAACGTGCATATAATAGTGATTTATAGTTTCCTGTATAAATTAAGTCATATTTGATAGCATCTAAGTATCTATTAACATCTCTTGAGCATGCTGCTGTATCATATGTATATGAAGGATATGTGTTAGCAATATATGCTAATATTTCTGCTACTAGGAAAGTTCTATTAGCTTCAATAGCCCCAACAGCATATGTATAGTCAGTTGTTGTATTTGGAGTAGTTGTTCCGTAAGTTACTGGCACTGTCGAGTCACCCGAAGCTCCATTTACACCCCAGTCTACATAGTCAGATATCTGTTGCACTAGTTCTGTTGCAAATGTGCCGGCGCCCGCTGCGCCTGCTGGTTGTGTTGTAACTTGATTTAGTGCGTTGCCTGTTGTTTTAGCTACTGCACCATTAGTAACAATGTTACTAATAATAGCCTGTAGCCTAGAAAGTGCATCTAAACTATACGGTGTATCTGCTGCTGCAACTACACTACCTGCTGCTGTAATACGTGTTGAACGTAATTCGTCTCCAACTACTGCTGTATTTTCAGGAACAATAATTGGCAATACCTCAGTAAACTCACCAGTTTTAACAAAGATTGTATTCTGAGGTTTACGTTCTGCAGGTATCCCTGTATCTACGCCAGCTGTAATAGCTGCTGTTATAATTTGTACTAATGAATCTATTAATGTCTGACTTCCTGTTTCTTCTGGAAGAGTTGCATCAATAACTTGATTCAAAGTGCCATACGTTGCCGCTGGTGTTAAATTACTAACTACTCTATCAATTATAGATAACATATAATTAATTACTGCAACTGTTTGTTCGTCTTCAGCTGCAATTACTGCAAGTAAATTTCCATTAGCTTGGAAATATGATTTTGCCGAAGTTCGTGTACGAGAGTTACCACCGTGTGATAAATCCCAAACTAAGGCATCGATAATTTGTCCCATGTCTCTTTCGCACTTGCCAGGAGCGGGATCAGTAAACCCTGCCCATATGCCAGTATTAGCAGCAATCTGTGCATCTTTCCATGCATTAGCTTCTGATGATAGAAATGCTCTATTTCTATCAAGTAAAGTTTTAGCATTAGGACGCAACGGACCTTTTTCTACTTGCTCAGTTGCATACCGTATAGTTTTCCAAGGTTGGTCTAAAGTAGTACCATATATTGGAGCAACACTGTCAGTACCTTTATCTGTAGAAACATAATAAACGTGATTTACAGCGCCCATGTATGCCCATTCTGGTGTTGTTCCTGCACCATCAATTTTTAAAATTTGGCCCGCTAAGCCAATGCCTAATCTAGTAGCACCAGCGCCACCATAATAAATTATGTCGCCTTGAGTAGTTAATACTGAAGTTTCAGGGCCTGCTGCTAAAATATTCCAGTTAACTCCGCTGACATCTTGATCTGGACGATTTTGTGATACTGTTTCATCTGATGTGTGTTCTAAAATACAAATGTAACTACTATCGCTATATCTAATTGCATCACCTTGATCGTAATACGTTGCGTCTGTCCAAGCGTTGTTCCATTCAATTCCAGTATTTAATCTTTCCCAATATGTAACGTTTGGAGGACGGTTTCCTGTAGTAGCTAATTTAGCTAGATATGTCCATCCACCTACCTGGACTACATTTCCTACTTTATATGCAGTAGCATTATTATAACTGCCTTGATTACTAAATCCAGTAGTAAACAAGTCCCAGTCGGTTGTATTAGTTGATGGTTCTGTTTGTCCTACGTTATTTGTTTTTGCAATATATGTATATCCACCGTATGTTACAAAATCACCTGGTTGATAGGTTGACGCACCACTCCATGTATCTTCAAATTCTAAGCCTTCTACAAACTGTGCCCATTTACTTTCGTCTGCGGCAAATGTTGCTTGACTAGTATGATATGTTGTACAAATCCAAACGCCGCCACCATATTTAACAATGTCATTAATTTTATAACGTGTTGGCTGAGCCCAATTACCTAAGTATTCTATACCCTTATGAAAGTAATCCCATTTAGACTGATCTGCTTCAAGGCCATTACTTGCTGTTGATGCACTAGTGTGACCCTCGTTACATACGTAAACTTGTCCGCCGTACTTTACAATATCGTTAACTCTATATCTAATTGCAGTGTCCCAATTAGCTTTCCACTCTACACCTTTTGAAAATATGTGCCATTTAGATTGATCTGCTTCAAGACCGTTAGCATTATCATTATTACTTGTATGTTCTTCCACACAAATATAACTAGTAGAATTATATTTTGCAATATCATTAATTTTATAACGAGTATTAGTTGCCCAGTCGGCTTTATAATCAAAACCTTCTGCATATAAATTCCAGTTATCGTCTATAGTTACAACAACAAACGTTAATGAAGCTCCGCCGCCAGTACCTAATTGTGCATCAGTTAGTGTAAGAGTGTCACCAATCTCATATAACGATCCGCCATCTGTAATAGTAATAGTAACTGCGCCAGCGCCATCTACAATTGCAGTAACTTGTGCAGCAACACCAATGCCATTAGTAGTAGTAGTTAATTCTGAATATGTGCCTGCTGTTCTAGCTGCATCAGCTGCACTAATTGTGCCAACTGTTAATATTGCGCCGTTGTTTATTTCTAAACCATTAGCAAGAGTTGCAGCACTAGTATGTGCTATAGTTGCAACATATAAATTGCCGCCGTACTTTACAACATCATTTTCTTTGTAGTATGTACTAGTAGTCCAATCAGCTTTCCAGTCTTGGCCATCGCTAATTTTATTCCATTTTGATAGTGCGTCTGTTGGGAAATCTGCTGAACTAGTGTATCCATTTATGCATACATATGTGTTTCCACCATTCCTTACAATATCATCTTTGTAATATACAGTCGACGATGTCCAATTGCCTTTCCAGACAAATCTAATTCTACCTAATTTAAACTCAGCCATTTAATGCTCCAACTTTTATGTTAATATTTATCATTTTTTTTTATTCTATTCCAAACACCGATCCAGAGGAATAAAACTGGCTTGCCAAATAATGGCCTACCATACCGTTTTTTATATTTGCTTTTACTGGCATATTAATTTGAAGACCTGATGTAGACGTTACGCTTGTAGTGTCTATCTGCACCTGTCCTGCAATTAATCTGTTAGTATTAGCATTTGAACCGCCGCCTGATATTCTAGAATTTAAGTAAGTTATAATTGCATGTTGCGTAGGTACAATGTTATTACTATTTGCAAGGAATGTTGGTTCCTTACTAAACTCTTGAATAACAACTGCACTGCCGCCAACTTGAATACCGCCTAGAGATAATTCAGTTAACCCACTCAGATTAAATTGTGAAGCATTAATACTTACAATGCCAGTATTTTGTTCAACTTGGAAAAGTTCTCCAACTCTAAAGTTTCCATCTTGGTCAGTACTTGTATAAAATACTCGACCACCGTTTGATGCAACTGTTTCATTAAACGGTTGCCTTGGTGTGTTCGGATCTTCACCTTCTAAATATAATTGAGGATATCTAGTTGAATTAATATTACCAGTACCGATGTCTAAGAAATCATGACCAGTCAGTCTAATTTGACTAAACTCTTTTCTAATTGTAACTTGTGTATTATGTGCAGGTGATTCCTCTATGCCCATTGGAGGAGTTATTTGTAATATTGCACTGTACGGACCTGCACCTGTTGATGAAACTACTGCTGTAATACTATATTGAACATCATCAATTCCTATAATATTTAAATTGTCTCCCGGACCAGGCAGTATACTTAATCCTGCAACTGTTATTTTATTGTTAATTTGGAAAATATCGGCATAGCCATCACCTGTTATTTCAGCAGTAGCAGTAAAATATCCAGTTCCACGATTAGTCATTTCTGGTTGGGCAAGTACGCCCTGCGCCATTCTTACTAATAGGTTAGAATCCAACGTATTTGAATTATCAGTTAAAGTTACTACAGGTGTTGTAGAATAATTGCTGCCAGGATCAAAAATATCAACACTGCTAATTCTACTAGAAACAACATTTGCTCTTAGAACTGGTCTTGCACCGGTTGATATTTTATTAACTACCTGGTCACTTGCTTGTCCAATTTGTGCATTAAAGAGCAAAAACTCTGCTGTGCTCGGAACATAGATACCTGCGTTCCATTGTCCAGCTTGACTAGTACCGTAAGCAGTACTTCCTTCGTCATTGATTTTCCAAGTATCAGCGCCCTGAGAAATTGCTATCTGATTTGCGCCGCCGTGTGCTAAGAATATTCCAGCGCCGTATGTGAGTCTATTTAAAGTTTCTTGTGACTGAATTGTTGATTCGTACCAGCTAATGCTATCAAAACTTCTAGCAACAATATTATCAGCAGTAGATATTGCTACATATATTCCGTTGGCGTAAATAGCATCATTCCATGCTCTTGTTGTCACTGCTGAAGCAGTAGTAGTCCAAGTTGCCCCGGCATCAGTTGAGTATGCAACACTTCCGTTATCTCCAACAATTACATACTTTCCAAGTCCATACATTGCCTTACCTGCAATTGCTGTCGAAGTGTCAGAGCCCGGATAGTCTGCGTAGCTAGTTCCACCGTGATTAGTCATTACACGAACAGCTCCGTTATCTTGTACTAAAACAACGGTCCCGGCGCCGTCTGTAGCTGCGCTTACCCATGTTCTGCCAGCCGGTGCGTTTGTGCCACCACTAAATTCTGTAGCGTCTGCACCTAGTGTTAACTTAAATTCTGTGTCTGCTAATGAAAGGAATTTATCGCCAGTATATAGCATGTCTAGCATAGTAGAAGTATTTGCAAACGCTGGAGTGTACACTGAATCAGTGTAAGTAGAGCCGCTATCTGTACTGATTGCAGTTCGATTAAAATAAGTTCCTAAACCCGTGCTAGCAAGCGATGCTGTTACCATTAGTACGTTACTACCGTTAGACGCAAAGCGGTCCCAAGGACTAACTGCTGGTGAAGTTACACTTGCAACTGTGAATGACGGTTCTGTTGCCATTATTTTTGGTTCTATTGAATACCTAGTTGATTGATCTAATAACGTCTCTATCGGCCATCCTGGTAAGAAATGATCCCAACCAGCTGAGCCGTCGGTTTCTTTACTTATTACACAAACTTTTGAAGTTGTATCAAATGCAGTTATCTCTCCATATTGTCCTACGCCTTTGCCACTTATAATAACTATTCGTTGTCCTACGTAAGCTGCTTCTGTTCCTATGTCTGCCTGTGATATATATATTGTATATTGAGTACCTTCTTGTGCAGAGTTTACTACTCTAGTATAATTTAACCCTCCTGGAATAGTCGAGTCGCCCGGAGCGTTAACCCTTACTTGAGTTATTGCATTATTTCTAATTTCGCTAACTGTTCCTGCTGCATCTATGCCAGAGCCAGCAAATGCTATATTAGCACTTGTGTAGGTTTCGCCTGCTGTTGAATATCCTAAAGCAATAATTTTTTGTGCTGTAGTACCGTATGTAAATATTTGTCCTACTTGTGCTTCTAAACTTCTATTGTTTATAGTTCCGTTAAGAGGCGATTCTGCTGGATTATAACCTTCTGCAATAGATCCATATTCTCCATAAGAATTATTACCATTAGTTGCTCGAAGTATTCCACCGTTCTCTGCTAAGTAACCAATATGACAATAATAAGTAAACACAGATACTAGCTCTGATCTACCTAAGTTTGCTGCCCAGTAACCAATACCGTCACTTAGAACTTGAGTAAAGTCGTTAGCAACAACTGACCTGTTGCCACCTGCATGCAATCCACCGTCAATTTTCATACCAATACACCCAGATCCAAAAGTAGTTACGTTTTGTACGTACGGTGATTTAGTAGTAATCCATACTGATGAATCGTTTGGACCAGTACCCGGGTCCAAACTTACAAATGCGCCTGCACTTGGTCGCTTTGTAAGATACGCATTATTTTCTCCTAATACTCCTGACAGACCTTGCAGTGTCATATTTCTAATGCCGCTGCCGTTATTTACATAAAACATGTTAATTGCTTCATACCCAGCTGCTGGAACAATTATAGAACTTCGTAATTCGTCACCAACTAATGCACAATTTCTAGGAACCTTAATAGGCGTTATTTCTTCATAATACCCTGTCTTAATAAAAATAGTACTTTGTGTTGTATTATTATCAATATTTGCTTGTACATGATCGCATGCATATTTTACTGTTCTAAAAGGGGAGTTTGGCTGTAATCCGCCTGTTGCTATGTCTGTGCCTTCGGGTGATACGTAAAATACGTTGTCAATTGTTGCATACGCTGCCCATGCTATATCTGTTGAGCCTGCTCTTAATGCACTTCCTGAAGTACTAATACCCAATCTAATATCATCTGTTGCATTGCGGGTTCTAATATCCCCTTGTGTAGTTAATACGTTTCCTGGAGATCCTTGTATTAGTATTACCCAATATGTATCAGTATTACCTACATCTGTCGTAGGGTTAGTTGCTACAACTGCCGAACTGTGACTTAGCTTACACTGGTATGCAGTTCCTGCAATTGTAGTTACATCTCCTAAATAATAAGTAGTGGTATTATACCAATCTGATCTCCATTGAGATCCTGTTGTTAATAACTGCCACTCAGTTGAATTAGTATTTGGGTCAACACCTTGACTGTCAATTAGTGCAATATACAAATAACCGCTTTCTCTGATTACATCACCAGTAGTATAAGGTGTTGCAGTATCAAAATCTCCAAGATGCTTGTATCCAGTAGTTAATAATTCCCAATCTCCAGTATCTTGTAATTCACCGTTTGCACTAGGTACAGATCCAATGTGAGTAGTTAGTGCTGTATAACTATAGCCGCCGTACAAAACAATATCACCTTGCTGATATTCTGTACTAACATCCCATATTGATTCAAACTCAAAACCCGGAACATAAACTGACCATTTTGCTATGTCGGTTCTAAAAAGTGCCGCCGACGTATGAGCTACTATTGTTTTCCATAATGTTCCACCATATTTTACAACATCGTTAGATTTGTATCGAGTAGCAGTTGTCCATTCATTTTTATATTCAAGAACACTATTTACAATTTCCCAGTTAGCCTGATTTATCTCTAAACCATTAACTACTAAATTGTTACTAGTATGCTGAAGTATACAACGATATGTTATTCCTCCGTATTTTACTAGGTCATCAGCTATATATCTTGTATATGTCGACCAGTCGCCTTTCCAGTTATCTGTTCTACTTATAATTGTCCATTTTGCTTGGTCATCTTCTAATCCTGTAAATGCAGTGCTAGCAGACGTATGTAGTATGTTACAAATATAAGTAGTACCACTGTACCTAATTACATCGCCAACTGAATAATTAGTATTAACTGTCCATAAATTTAGCCAGTTATAAGTAGTTGCATGAAGTGTCCAATAATTAGTGTCAGTTATTAGTCCTGGATAGTCAACACCTGTTGACGTATGCGAATCTATACATTTGTAGATATATCCGTGAAATTTTACTATTGAATCTTCAGGATAAAATGTGCCTGTTTTCCAATCACTTTTCCACGTAAAGCCGTCAAACATTAATTCCCAATAAGACGAATGATTAGCATGAATACTATTACCCATGTCTAATTCATTAGTACTAAAATAATATAATTCTTGTATATCGTTAGCAATTGTAATTTGGAATTTTCTAGATGATGCTGCCACAAAGCCAGCAAGATATTGGGCTCTAGTAACTGCCTGATCATTTATATAGTATATAACATTAGTATCATATATCTCGCCGCCGTTAAGTGTACCATTTGGGGTAGCACTAAGCAACAACGGATGGGCACTTTCGCCAAAGGTAGTGTTAGTCACACCAGTTTGATCAAATATATAAGTGTTACCTTTTCTTAATTTTAATGTCGGAGTTTCGACATTATCAAAATAAAACATACCGTGTGCTTTAGCAGTTAGTGTGTCGGTATTAACTGTTACTTGGATAGTTTGTGTAGGAGCAACATCTTTGTCATTATAAAAGTCAATTGCTGAAGAAGTGTGTCCTTCTAAACATACAAATGCTTTACCTTCATAATAAATAATGTCGTCTTTAACATAAGACGATGCAGTACTCCAAGTACCTTTCCAATTAAATCGAATTCTATCTAAATTAAACTCTGCCATTTTACTTCTCTCTTATAATCCGTTTGATGATGAATTTTCATCATACGTATGTTTTTGATTTACACTTGCAACTAATTCACCATTACTGTCAATATAGTATGCTATATTTCTATCGTTCCACTGAAATTGTTCATAATTTAAGTTTTTATAAACTAATTCGTGGTGTATATCTCTACCTTCAAAAAAATCACTGCCTTCACTAAAGTCCTTTAAATTATCTTTAGGATCTCCTGATTTATTAATTGTAACAGAGTCAGTAGCTTTTAGTTGGTCAGCTTTACCAATAAATAATTCTCCGTTATCGGTTCTACGCAGTCCGTAAAAGAATCTATCTTGTACTGATCCGTTAATATGGTCTGGTGTCATACCTGTGTAACTTGACATAATTTTATTCCTTATACAATATCTACGTAACTTACAATTACATCTAACGCTTCGTCCTGATCAGCTACAAAATATAATTCGTTATCAGGCGCAAGTATTAATTTTTCGCCTGCTGCTAATGCTTTTAAACTGCTATTTGGTGGCACCATTACATCTTTCATAAAGTAACCTTCGACACTAGTGTCATCTTTTAGAGTTACACTTGCATAGACTACAAACTCTGTTAGATTAGATAAATTAATTCCAATTATAGTCGACTTAGTAGCTGCATCTGTTTCTAATGCAAGTATAGGAACTGGTCCTACTTCTTTTATTACTTTATTTTTAAACTGCGTTGCCATGTTTTTATCCTAGTGTTATAACGTATTCAATTGCTAGATCTTCTGCTGCTGCAAAACTAATCGAACCTGTTGCTCCTGCAACAGATACCCAACTAAATCCGTCCCATATTTCTAAATATCTTTGCTCTGTATTATAACGAACCATTCCGGTTTCGCGATATGCAGACGCTGGACGTTGATTGTTTGCGCCTACTGGCACAACAAATCCGTTTGTTCCTTCTATCTTAAAGTAACCATTGCCTTCTTGTTGAAAGTTTAGGACACCGTCTACTTCTCTATTAGTTATTGTAGAATCTTTAAATGCTAAATTGTCAATTACAACTGATCCAGTTCCGTTTGCACTCAACGTTAAGTCAGTATTAATTGTTTCAGTAGTAATACTATTGCCATCAATACTTATGTCATCTACTTCAATTCTAGGAGTTGTTAGTTTGTCTGCATCAATTGTTGTAACTACATTGTCTTGAATGTAGAATCTAATTACTCCATCGTTTGCGCCAGGAGTAAG
>TARA_B110000483_G_scaffold802_3_pt1 | contig 18523 bp, 19 predicted proteins | sample TARA_B110000483 | Tara Oceans TARA_B110000483 (sample SAMEA4398176) | marine metagenome | biome: Polar Biome; feature: [SRF] surface water layer (ENVO:00010504); material: water (ENVO:00002006), including particulate matter (ENVO:01000060) such as... | depth 5 m
TAGATCTTTATCTCTCAATAATTCTTGAAGACCTTTTAATCCATGTGATTTATAAAATACATTGATTTGATTTCGGATTTCTTTAGGAACTTCTGGGAATTCATCCATTCCAAACATTAATGCATCAGCATACATACCAGATCCACCAACCATGATTATGGTTTCTTTTTTTTTAAAGAGAAGGTTCAATTTTTTTATTGCTTCTTTTTCAAAATCAACAACTGTATAAATATCTTTAATAGATTTATTATGAATAAAGTGATGTCTCACTTCCTTTAATTCTTTAGTGGTAGGTACTGCAGTTCCAATATTCATTTCTTTATAGAATTGTCTTGAGTCACAGGATATTATTTCTGTATCAATGCATTTAGCTAGTTCAAGACTCAATTTAGTTTTTCCAACTCCAGTTGGGCCTGCTATGTATATCAAAGTGTTAGTCGACATAATTTATTTTTTCCCCACATTGATGACAATAAATTGCATTTTCTTTATGATCGATGGTTAGACAATATGGGCATTCTTGTGTATTTGTTTCGATTTTATTCGATTTAGTTATTTCTAGGGTAACTATACCAGTTGGAACAGCAATGATTCCATAACCCATGATCATTATAAAGGATGCAATTATTTGCCCAAGTGGAGTTGAAGGGGCTATATCACCGTATCCAACAGTTGTTAAAGTAACAATGCACCAATAGATACTTATTGGAATGCTTGTGAAACCACTTTCATCACTTTCGACTAAATACATTACAGTTCCAAAAATTATACATAATATTAGGACACAAAAGATAAAAACAAGAATTTTGGTTCTACTTGATTTGAGTGCCTTGAGAAGCATGTTTGATTCCCCTATATAATGATTTAGTTTTAAAATCCTAAAAACTCTTAATAATCGTAGAGCTTTCAATGCAACTAGACTATGTGTGCCTATAAAAATGATTGAAATATATTTAGGAAGTATAGATATTAGATCAATGATTCCATAAAAACTAAACATATATTTTAATGGTTTAGCAACAGAAAACAAACGCGCTATGTATTCTAATGTAAATAAAATCGTAATAATCCATTCTGTAATATTTATATAATCATGATAAACTTGATTAAAAGAAGTAATACTTTCTAAAGAAACCAATGAAACACTGAAAAGAATTAAAAGTAGAAGTATTATATCAAAAAGTTTCCCATAAAAGGTATCTGCTTCATAAATAACCTCATGTAATTTATGTTGCCATTTTCTCATAATTTACTTATTCTAAAAATAAATGTCATTTTATATTTTAGTGTAATGTATCAAATTATAAGGAAACTAACTTTTTATATTTTTTTCTCTTTAAAAAGCTACGTATTAATTTTTGAGCATCAGGATTATTATCCATTGTTATTAATCGGTGTAGTATTTGACGCTTACTTTTAATCTGATGATTCAATTCATAGAAACCATATCCTTTAAAATCACCATTTTCTATAAATACAAAAGAAAATTCGCCTTCTTTTCTTCCCGTTTCAACAATTAAAAAATCATCCTTAGGATAAGACAAGTCATTGATTAATACTTGAATCTTTTGTTGATATGATTCAGCTGATTCTTTTCCTATACAAGCACCATCACATTTCTGGATTCCATGATTAAAACAAACACTATCGGATTTTGATAAGCTTGTTTTGTTTAGACAAATTCCAAAATCATCTGCCCAAAGAGAAAGAGCTTTTTTGGCAGCTTTTAAACTTTTATAAACACTAATATATCGAAAGTTTAATTTTATCTTTTCAATAATAAGTATCGGATATGCCTCAGAAGAGTCAATTCTTATTCCAATTGGGAAAATTCTAAACTGCATTGCGCGATTTAATTTTGGGGAATTACTTTTGATCTCATTTTGCTCTTTCAAAAGAGTAACTAATTCTCCCCCAGTCAATGAAAAAGTGACATGGGAAAGTTCTGATTGAATTTTAATAGCTTTATTCTGTGACCCGGTAAGATGACTTAATACTCTTTTTTTAATATTTTTACTTTTTCCAATATATACAATCTCATTTTCTGAATTATGTAAATAATATACACCCATTTCGGAAGGAAGGTTATCAATAAGAGTTAAATATTTTGAAGGCACTTTATTGGGGTCTTTTATATTTATATGGTTTTTTAAAATGTTTTTATGAACATCTTTTTCCAATAATAATTCGAACAACTTCAATGTCACTTTTGCATCTCCATGAGCCCGATGTTGATTTGAAAAAGGAATTCCAAGATTTCTGACAAGCTTGCCTAGGCTGTAAGCTGGTTCATCAGGGAGAAGTTTCTTAGATAATTCTACAGTGCAGATAGATTTTCTGTTAAAAGAGAACCCTAGTCTTCGAAATTCAGTTTGTAAAATACGATAGTCGAATGCAGCATTATGAGCAACTATGATGCAATCCTTAGTTAGTTCAACAATACGTTTTGCTACTTCATGAAATTTTGGAGCATTGCGAAGCATTTTAGCATTTATTCCCGTTAGCTTTTCAACAAAAGGCTGAATTTCTTTCTGAGGATTTATTAGACTGCTAAATTGATCAATTATGTTTTGTCCATCATATGTGTATATGGCAATTTCTGTAATTCCTTCTTCATCATATTTCCCACCTGTAGTTTCAATATCAAGTATAGCGTACATCCTTATTTATTCCGTTCTCCAAAAATTTTACTTCCAACACGTATCATGTTTGAACCTTCTTCTATTGCAAGTTGATAATCTCCACTCATTCCCATTGAAAGGATTTTACATTCAGGACTTGAAGTTCTTGTTTCTTTATAAAGAGCAGCTAATATTTTGAATTCAGTGCGAACTTGATTTTCATCACTTGTGAAACTTGCCATTCCCATAAGTCCTCTTATGTTTATATTTGGAAGTTGCTTAGCTAAATCTATCATTTTGACAAGTTCATGGGCAGGAAGACCAAATTTGGTTTCTTCTTTAGCAATACGAATTTGAATTAAACATCCGATGTTACGTTGGTTTTTTTCTGCTTGTTTTTGAATTTCTCTAAGTAATTTGAAACTGTCTACTGCATGGATTAAATGTACAAATGGCGCCATGTATTTCACTTTATTTGTTTGTACATGACCAATCATATGCCAATCAATATCTTTGGGAAGCTGCCCCCATTTCTCAGTCATTTCTTGAATTTTATTTTCACCGAAAGAGCGTTGACCACTATGATAAGCTTCTAATAATTGTGATTTAGGTTTTGTTTTAGAAACCGCAATAAGTCTTACTCCTTTAGGTAGCGATTTTTCTAATTTAATAATATTTTGAGATATACTCATAAAGTGAAAATAAATAGAATTAAAAGTTAAACTTAGCGAATACAAGCAATTATTTTATGGGCAACTTCTAGAGCCTTGGCACCATCAATTAACGAAACTAGGGGTTTTTCTTTTTTAAGAATGCAGTCAGCAAAATGCTCTAATTCCTCCTGAATTGGGTTAGATTCCTCTATTTCAGGATTTTCGAAATAAATTTGCTTCTTTTGACCCTCAGCATTGGTGAGTAATAAAGTCATATCATCAGTAATCTTTGGAGCATCTTTAATCTTAACAACCTCTACTCTTTTGCTAAGAAAATCAACAGATATGTAGGCGTTCTTTTGAAAAAATCGTGTTTTCCTCATTTTTTTGAGTGAAATTCTACTGGCTGTTAAGTTTGCTACACAACCGTTTTCAAATTCGATCCGCGCATTACTAATATCTGGAGTTTCACTAATGACTGCAACTCCTGAAGCATCTATTCTCTTTATAGGAGAGTCAACGACACTTAAAACAATATCAATATCATGAATCATTAAATCCAAAATAACAGAAACGTCTGTTCCCCTAGGATTAAATTCTGCTAACCGATGGGTCTCAATAAATAATGGAGACGTTATAGAATTAATAACCGACCGAAAAGCAGGATTAAAACGCTCTACATGCCCCACTTGTCCCAAAACACCATTAGATTCAGCTAAAGCAACAAGCAAAGAGGCTTCTTTATCTGTTTTAGATATTGGTTTTTCTATAAAAACATGCTTTTTAGAATTAAGGGCCAAAGACGCCATTTTAAAATGGGAAAGCGTAGGGGTTACAATATCTACAACATCACAGGCTTGAATAAGAGCTTCTGGACTTTCAAAAAAAGTATAATCATAATTTGACGTTATTTTATTAACTATCTTGGGATTTGCATCATAAAAACCAATAAGATCATAGTGAATTGATGCATCGGCAATCCGCAAGTGTATCTCTCCCAGATGTCCTGCTCCAAGAATTCCTATTTTTAACATTTTTAATAAACTGATTAAAATCAAAAATACAATCTAATTATTAAATTTTAAGAAAACAGCGCTATTTTTGTGTCAAATGAATGAAACAACAAAACATAAAGGTTTAAGAAGGCATTTAATACAAAGGCTCAGGATAAAAGGAATTCAATCAAAAGATGTTTTAAATTTAATGTTAGATGTTCCCAGACATCTTTTTATGGATCCTAGTTTGATTAATTTTGCTTATGAAGATAATGCTTATCCCATTTCGTCAGATCAAACAATTTCCCAGCCTTACACGGTTGCTTTTCAGTCTGAATTGTTAGATGTTTCGGCAACACACAAAGTTTTGGAAATAGGAACTGGTTCGGGATATCAGACAGCAATTTTATTGGGTCTTTCTTCAATGGTCTATACCATTGAGCGTCAACAAGCATTATTCAAGAAAACCCAACGTCTTTTTTTACAATTAGGATATCGTCCCAAAAAGCATATTTTTGGAGATGGTTACAAAGGACTTCCCACAGAAGCCCCTTTTGATAGAATTATAGTTACTGCAGGAGCTCCTGTTGTACCTAAACCATTATTAAATCAATTGGCTATAGGCGGAAAGTTAGTCATTCCTATCGGTGAAAAAGAACAAATCATGACGCGCTTTATTCGTACTTCAAAAACCTCCTTTGACAAAGAAGAATTTGGACGTTTTCGTTTTGTTCCTTTACTTGAAAATAAAAACTAATTTGATTACTTAAAATTATTTATAAAAATATAATTTTTAACTAATGATATTTGATAACACCCAAAAAGCCTATCATTTAAAATCAGACAAAGAGCTTTGTAAAGCCTATTATTTATTTCGACTTATTTCACAACAATCACTTGTTTCAATCGGAAGTTATTTTGCCAAAATAGCTTTAAAATTAAAATTACCAGTAGCTCCTATTTTTAAAGCAACAGTATTTTCTCAATTTTGTGCTGGAATTGACAAGGAAGAGGCTCTTGTTTTGGTAAAAAAACTTGAAGACTCTAAAATTCAATCTTACCTTCATTTTGCTGCTGAAGAATCTGAAACAGAAAAGGGTATGGATATTAGTTTGATAAAAATATTGGAAACACTTTCTTTTTCAAAAGATACGCCCTGTTTGTCATTTACTGGATTTAAAGCTACTGCCTTAGGTTCTATGTCACTTTTTGAGAAAAGGAGTGCTAAAATTAATTTTACAAAAACAGAAGAAAAGACTTGGAAACGATTGCTCAATAGAATCCATACTTGTTGTCAAAATGCCAAGGCGATAGGGGTTTCTATACTTATTGATGCCGAAGAGTCTTGGCTCCAAAATGCTATAGATGAAATTGCCGAATCTTTAATGGAAAAATATAACAAAGAGATTCCTATAGTCTACACAACAATTCAAATGTATCGTAAAGATCGATTAGATTATTTGAAAGGCTTACATGAAAAAGCCATTAATAAAAGCTATAAAATTGGAGTTAAGTTGGTAAGAGGAGCCTATACAGAAAAAGAGAATCTTAAAGCATACAAGTTAGGAATAACCTCGCCCATTTGTGACTCTAAAGAATTAACGGACACTAATTTTAATAATGGATTAGACTTTGTATTGGATCATCTTAAGGACATTAGTTTATTTTTAGGGTCTCATAATGAATCAAGTTCTTTACGAGTCGTTAATTGGATGACCGAAAATAAAGTAACTAAAGACCATCCTCATATTTGGTTTTCTCAATTGTTCGGAATGGCTGACCATATTTCATTTAATCTTGCCGCAGAAGGTTATAGTGTTGTGAAATATCTACCATATGGCCCTGTAAATCAGGTAGTTCCTTATTTAATAAGAAGAGCTGAGGAAAATACTTCAGTTAGTGGACAGACTCCAAGAGAATTGAGTCTAATTAAGAAAGAATTGAGGCGAAGAAAAGTTAAGGTCTTCTAAAGCTAACAAGGCTTAATGTTTTTTTACAATTATTAACCTCAAAAGCGCCACTTGATTTAGGTTCAATTTCAATGTAATACAAGCGACATGAATCTTTTTTCGTATTACTTTTCGAAAAAACAATATCCCCTTGCTCTATATATATCCTTAACAAACTATCTGTTATCTTGGGAAACTGTTTTTGTATTTCAATTGGGATTTCAATTTTTTTTTGAAGTAAGTTATTTTTAACTCTTGCTGAAGGTGAGTAATTGCAACTTGTTTTTTTGCCATTAAAAATAAACGCTAAAAAAACTAATCCTATGGAAAGGCCAGCAAGATAATATCCAAAACGATATAAAATTTTCATTAAATAATTTGTTTTAATTTTCGCGTCGTTTCATTTATTGTTTCTAACTTAAAGTGATCGTATTCTAACGGAAGGTGAATATTAATTATTTCAGCCCATTCTATTAAACATAATGAGCCCGATTCAAAATATTCCTCGACGCCAATGTCAATGGCTTCGTTTGGATTTTCTAAACGATAAAAATCAAAATGATAAATAGGTCCTTTTTTACTTTGATAGGTATTAACTAATGAAAATGTTGGACTACTAGTCTTTTCTTCCACTCCTAATTTTTCACAAAGCCAGGAAATTAAGGTTGTTTTTCCTGATCCCATGGCTCCATCAATTCGAATAACATTATGTTTTTTATTATTAAGCACAAATTCAATCGCAAGATTAATGGTTTTCTTATTAAAGATAATTTCCATTTAGTAAAGGTAATGCTAACGTGGGCTTAAAACAATAAAAGGAATGATCATTTCCTCCATAGAAACACCCCCATGTTGAAAGGAGTTTTTAAAGAAATTCACAAAATGATTGTAGTTATTTTTATAAACAAAATAATAATCTTCTTGCGCAAAAATAAAAGGACTTTTTATAGATACAGAAGGCAATTGAAAGGAGAGTGGATCTTGGCATTCTATAACATCTTTACTTTCATAACTAAGACTTCTCCCTGTCTTATACCTTAAGTTTAAGCTTGTGTCTCTATCGCCAATAACCGCAGAGGGGTGACCAACATTAATAGAACCATGGTCAGTAGTCAAAAGCACTTTAAATCCTAGATCTGCTGCTTTTTTCAGTAAATCTTTTAGTGGACTGTTTTTAAACCAGCTAAGGGTAATAGAGCGGTAAGCTTTATTGTCTGGTGCTAATTCTTTAATTACTTCCATTTCGGTTTTTGCATGAGAAATCATATCTACAAAATTATAAACAACAGTGGTTAAGCCTTCATGTGTGTGATTTTGTAAGCTTTTAATTAATTTTTGACTATGTTGGGCCTGAGTAATTTTATGGTAGCTAATTGGTCTTTTAAAATTTAAGCGTTCACATTGTGCTTCCAATAATTCTTTTTCATAAAGGTTTTTACCTCCTTCATCGGTATCGTTTTTCCACCACTTGGGAAACCTTTTTTCAATCTCAAGGGGTGTAAGGCCAGAGAAAAAGGAATTTCTAGCATATTGTGTAGCTGTAGGTAATATGCTGAAATAAGTATATTCTTGCTCAATAGTGTAATTATTTCTAATTTCAGGAACAATAGTTTTCCATTGGTCATATCGAAGATTATCAATTAAAATTAAGAGTGTAGGTTGGTTTTTACTTAATTCGGGAATAACATATTTTTGAAAAACATCATGAGATAAAACAGGTCCTTTTTTACCTTGCATCCAGTTTGAATAATTTGACTTAATGAATTTAGCAAACTGGGCATTAGCCTCTTTCATTTGTGTTTCAAATATCTTAAAAAGACTCTTGTCTTCTATTGTTTCTAATTCAAGTTCCCAGTACATTAACTTTTTAAAATACTCATTCCAATCTTGATAGGAATCCAAGTCAACTAAGGATTCTGTTATTTTACCAAATTCTTGCTGATAACTTTGAATTGTTTTATTAGTAATAAGATCTCTTTGATTTAAAATTTTTTTAAGCGATAGAAGGATTTGATTAGGATTAACAGGCTTTATAAGGTAATCTGATATTTTGGATCCAATTGCATCTTCCATAATTTTTTCTTCTTCATTTTTAGTGATCATTATCACAGGAAGATTGGGTTTTTTATTTTTTATTTCTGCTAAAGTTTCTAAACCGTTTAGCCCGGGCATATTTTCGTCTAGTAAAATAATATCAAATTGATGAACTTCAATTAAATCTAGAGAATCTTGACCATTGGTGCAGGCCATTAGAGAATAACCTCTTTTTTCCAAAAAAAGAAAATGAGGCTTGAGCATTTCAATTTCATCATCTACCCATAAAACTTTAATACGATCCATTTGTTATCTTTGACAAAAATTTGACTGTAACGTGTCTTTCAAGAACTCATTATTTAACGACCCAATTTATGGATTTATTGCCATTCAATCCGAATTGATATTAGAACTTATCAATCATCCTTACTTTCAGAGACTTAGAAGGATTTCTCAAATGGGTCTTTCAAGTCTGGTTTATCCGGGTGCACATCACACTCGTTTTGAACATGCAATTGGAGCTATGCACATTATGCAAAAAGCTATAGTGGTTCTTAAAAATAAAAAAATTAATATCACTAAAGAAGAACAGGAGGCGATGCAAATAGCTATTTTATTGCATGATATTGGACACGGACCTTTTTCGCATGCAACTGAAAAAGTTCTCATTCCAGGGGTTTGTCACGAGGAAGTTTCTATTCGAGTTATAAAAATGTTAAATAAAGAATTTAACGGTGCTTTAGATTTAGCACTGCAGATTTTTAAAAATGAATATCATAGAAAATTTATGCATCAGTTAGTTTCTGGACAGGTAGATGTTGATCGTTTGGATTATTTAAAACGAGATAGTTTTTATACAGGAGTTACAGAAGGAAATATCAATACAGACCGAATATTAGCAATGATGAATGTTTTTGATGAAGAATTGGTGTTTGAAAGTAAAGGAGTTCATTCTCTTGAGAAATTTCTATTAGCAAGAAGATTAATGTATTGGCAAGTTTACCTTCACAAAACTAGCCTTGCTGCAGAACTGATTCTTGTCAAAGTTCTTTCTCATTTCAGAATACTTGTTGAAAATAGATCTGAGCACATTACTGAAACACATCCCTTTTTTCACTTTTTTGGGTTGAATAATGATATTATACTTGATAAAAACACTTTGACGAGGTATCTAGCACTTGATGACTCGGACATCTTATTTCTTTTGAAAAACTGGGTAAAACATAAAGATGTAGTTTTAAGTTCTTTATCTAATCAACTAATAAAAAGAAATTTACCAAAAGTAAAATTACAGTCTGATCCTTTTGATAACGAAGAATTAACCAATAAAAAGAAACGTTTAAACGCTTCTATTTTTAATAAAAATATTTCAGATAATTTTGTGTTTACAGGCAGTGTTTCAAACCAAACATATGTTTCCGATCAAGCACAAATATTATTACAAGATAAATCTGGAAAAATTAATTCCATTGCATCAGCAATCAATTATCTTGATTTTGAACAATTCTCTAAGCCTATTCTTAAATATTATTTGTGTTATCCCAAAGCAAATAGTTGTTTATAAATTCTTATTTTTGCTTCATGAATTTATCCCTTAAAGAGATAGCGCTAAAACTCAAAGGATCAATTGAAGATGATGTTAATTTTAAGATTACTCAACTCTCCAAAATTGAAGATGCTCAGTCAGGATCATTGAGTTTTTTGGCAAATAAAAAATACACTCCTTATCTATATAAAACAAATGCCTCTGCAGTGTTGATTCATAAAAATTTTAAGTTAGATGCTCCTGTAAAATGTGCCTTAATAAGAGTTGATGATCCATATGCTTCTTTCACAACTTTATTGTTTGATGAAGCTAAACAAACAAACAAAGTCTTATATGGCATACATAAAAGTGCTGTAATTAGTCCCTTAGCAAAATTAGCTGATAATGTTTACGTCGGTCCAAATGTAACCATAGGGGATTGCAATATTGAAGAAGGGGTTCAAATTCATTCTAACTGTTTTTTAGGAGATACAGTTTTCATCGGTAAAAACACAGTATTAAATCCTAATGTTACTTTGTTAGATAAATGTCAGATTGGAGCTAATTGTATTTTACATAGTGGAGTTGTTATAGGTTCAGATGGTTTTGGATTTGTACCTCAAGATTCAGGTATTTATATGAAAATCCCACAACTTGGCAGAGTAGTAATTAAAGATAATGTTGAAATTGGTGCAAATTCAACGATAGATAGAGCAACCCTGGGAGATACATTAATTGAAACAGGTGTTAAGATTGACAATTTGGTGCAAATTGGACATAATGTAAAAATTGGCCCTCATACTGTCATTGCTGCACAAACTGGGGTTTCGGGTTCTACCAGAATTGGTTCACGCTGTGTAATTGGAGGTCAAGTTGGATTCGCAGGACATTTAACTATAGGAGATGGTGTTCGATTGCAAGGTAAAACAGGAGTAACTAAAAGCATTAAAAATTCAGGTGATTTTCAGGGTAATCCAGCTATGGATTATAGATCTTATTATAAATCCTATGCACTTTTTAAGCAATTCCCTAAAATTGAAGCACGGATAAGAAAACTAGAACAATTATTAAAACCATGATAAAAGAAACGAAACCGCAAATAACCTTAGCTAAAGATGTTTGTTTAAATGGAATTGGCTTACATTCTGGTAAAGAAATTGAATTAAATCTTAGGCCTGCCCCGGAAAATTCAGGATTTATCTTTCGAAGAGTAGATTTAGATCCTGTAGAAGAAATTCCTGCTTTGTCCTGTTTTGTGAGTAAAACAGAGAGGAGTACAACACTCAAAAAAGGAGAGGTTGAAATTCAAACAACGGAACATTTACTTGCCGCTCTTGTCGGTTCTTCAATTAATAATTGCTATTTAGATATTAATGGAGCCGAGTTGCCGATCATGGACGGTTCTTCTAAGTTATTTTTAGAAGCAATACAAAAAGGAGGTGTCAAGGAACAAGATAAACTTCAGGAAGTTTTTGTTGTTCAAGATGTTATTCGTCATATAGATGAAGAATCGGGTAGTGAAATCATACTACTTCCAGCAGATGAGCTCTCTTTTACTGTTATGATTGATTTTGAAACCAAGGTTTTGGGAACTCAAAACGCAACTTTATCAAAGATAGATGACTTTGCGACTGAAATTGGTTCTTCCAGAACGTTTAGTTTCTTACATGAATTAGAAATGCTTTTAGATAATGGCTTAATTAGAGGAGGTGATCTTAACAATGCAATTATTTATGTCGATAAGCCTATAGCGGAGAAAAATATGGAACGACTCAAAGATGTATTTGGTAAGGATGATATTTCAGTAAAACCCAATGGAATTTTGAATAATTTAACCCTACATCATCCAAATGAGGCTGCTCGTCACAAACTGATGGACGTTATTGGAGATCTTGCATTAATTGGAATGCCAGTTCAAGGAAGAGTAATTGCAACTAAACCAGGACACAAAATTAATACGGACTTTGCTAAACAGATATCTCTTATAATTCGAGAAAATCGTAAATCAAACGCCCCAGTTATAAATCTCAATGAACCGCCAGTAATGGATGTTAACCAAATAATGGATATTCTTCCGCATAGGCCTCCTTTTTTACTTGTAGATAAAATTATTGAATTGTCCGATCGACATGTTGTTGGATTAAAAAATGTGACTATGAACGAACCGTTTTTTCAAGGACACTACCCTGGAGCTCCAGTAATGCCTGGAGTTTTACAAATAGAAGCTATGGCTCAAGCGGGAGGTGTTTTGGTGCTAAATACAGTACCGGATCCTGAAAATTATTTAACTTTTTTCATGAAAATAGATAATGTTAAATTCAAACGTCCAGTCTATCCAGGTGATACTTTGGTTTTCAAATTAGAATTGATTACTCCAATACGGCGTGGTATTTGCAACATGAGAGCTAATGCGTTTGTTAATAATCAGTTGGTCAGTCAGGGTGACATGATGGCGCAAATTAAACGAAGAGAATCTTAAAATACAGTTGATGATACAGCCGCTTTCTTATATTCATTCTGACGCTAAAGTTGCAGATAACGTAATTGTTGAGCCCTTTAGTACGATTTATAAAAACGTTGAAATTGGTGAGGGAACTTGGATAGGCTCAAATGTTACCATAATGTCGGGAGCAAGAATTGGGAAGAATTGTAAGATATTCCCTGGAGCTGTAATTAGCGGTGTGCCACAAGACTTAAAGTTTGATGGTGAGGATTCGTTAGCTATAATTGGAGATAATACTACAATTCGCGAATGTGTCACTATTAACAGAGGAACTGCAAGTAAAGGCATTACTAAAATTGGAAAAAACTGCCTAATTATGGCGTATTCTCATATTGCTCACGACTGTACTATTGGAAACTATTGCGTATTCTCCAATAATAGTACTCTTGCAGGGCATATAGAAGTAGGTGATAATGTAGTTTTGGCTGGCTTGGCGGCAATTCATCAGTTTTGTTCCATTGGAGATTTTGCTTTTATTTCTGGTGGATCTTTGGTGCGTAAAGATGTTCCTCCTTTTGTGAAAGCGGCACGTGAACCATTGTCATATATGGGTGTGAATTCAATTGGACTCAGGCGAAAAGGTTTTGATTCAGAAAAAATTCAAGAAATACAAGCTATATATCGTATACTATTCCAACAAAAAAAGAATATATCACAAGCTATTCGAGTTATTGAAGCAGAAATAATTGCTACCCCAGAGCGGGATAAGATTTTACAGTTTGTAAATAATTCAAGACGCGGAATAATGAAAGGCTATTTATAGAAAACTAAACTTAAGATTATGATATCTACTTCGGACATTAGAAAAGGATTGTGCATTAAATATAATAATGATATTTATAAAATCATTGAATTTTTGCATGTCAAACCAGGAAAGGGCCCTGCTTTTGTTAGAACTAAATTGAAAAGTGTCACTTCAGGAAAAGTTTTAGACAACACATTTTCTGCTGGACATAAAATTGAAGATATACGGGTTGAAACACAAAAGTATCAGTTTTTGTATCGCGATGGAGAGCAATATAATTTCATGAATACAGATGATTACAATCAAATTACAGTTGAAGAGTCAGTGCTAGATGCTCCTGAGTTAATGAAGGAAGGTGAATTGGTTTCTATTTCTATTAATACAGAAGACGGAATGCCTTTGTCTGTAGATATGCCTGCAAGTGTTGTGTTGGAGGTAAGCCATACTGAACCTGGCGTAAAAGGAAATACAGCAACTAACGCTACAAAGCCAGCAAAAGTTGAAACAGGCGCTTCAATTAATGTACCTCTCTTTATAAATGAAGGAGATAAAATTAAAGTAGATACTGAAAAAGGAAGTTATATAGAAAGGGTAAAAGAATAATTTTTAAAGCTAAATAAAAACTAAATATGAGTGTACTTGTAAATAAGAATTCTAAAATAATTGTACAAGGTTTTACTGGTGGTGAAGGAACCTTCCATGCCACCCAAATGATTGAGTATGGAACTAATATTATTGGTGGAGTTACTCCTGGAAAAGGAGGCCAGATCCATCTAGACAAACCTGTTTTTAATAGTGTAGCTGAAGCTGTTAAAAAAGTTGGTGCAGATACAACAATTATATTTGTTCCTCCGGCTTTTGCCGCAGATGCCATTATGGAAGCTGCAGAGGCGGGAATAAAAGTTATTATAACTATTACTGAGGGAATTCCGATTAATGATATGACCAAGGCATATGCCTATATTAAAGATCAAGGAGCTATCTTAATTGGTCCTAATTGTCCCGGTGTAATTACACCTGGAGAGGCAAAAGTGGGAATAATGCCAGGCTTTGTCTTTAAAAAAGGGAAAGTTGGAATTGTATCTAAATCAGGAACATTAACTTATGAAGCTTCGGACCAAGTTGTAGCTCAAGGTCTGGGTATTTCGACGGCTATTGGGATAGGAGGAGATCCTATCATTGGAACAACAACCAAAGATGCTGTTGAACTTTTCATGAACGATCCTGAAACTGATTGCATAGTGATGATTGGTGAAATTGGCGGTCAGTTGGAAGCAGATGCTGCCCAATGGATTAAAGATACAGGAAATAAAAAACCTGTAATTGGATTTATTGCGGGAGAAACTGCGCCTAAAGGAAGGACGATGGGTCATGCAGGAGCTATTGTAGGAGGTAGTGAGGATACAGCGGAAGCAAAAAAAAGGATTATGCGTCAGTGTGGAATCCATGTGGTGGATTCGCCCGCTCAAATTGGTGCTAAAGTTACAGAAGTATTAGCTTAAGATTATGAATTTACTAATAGGAAAAACAGCAATTATTACAGGTGCAAGCAGAGGAATAGGTAGAGGTATTGCCAAAACTTTTATTCAACAGGGTTGTAATGTTGCTTTTACATATAACAGTAACAGATTAGAGGCAGAAAGCCTAATAGCTGAATTCAGCGCAGCTGGAGTAAAAGTAAAAGGCTACCAAAGTAATGCGGCCAGTTTTGATCAAGCACAACAATTAGTAGAGGATGTTCTTTCAGACTTTGGAAGTTTGGATATATTAGTAAATAACGCTGGAATTACTAAGGATAATCTCTTAATGCGAATGAGTGAAGAAGACTTTGATCAAGTAATTGAGGTTAACTTAAAGTCAATTTTTAATATGACTAAAGCGGTACAACGCACTTTTTTAAAACAACGCCATGGATCACTTATTCATATGAGTTCTGTGGTTGGTGTTAAAGGAAACGCAGGTCAATCAAATTATGCTGCTTCGAAAGCAGGAATGATCGGTTTTTCTAAATCAGTAGCACTAGAATTAGGATCACGAAATATAAGATCTAATGTTATTGCACCTGGTTTTATTGAAACTAAAATGACAGAAAAGCTTTCCGAGGACATAGTCCAAGGATGGCGCGAAGGAATTCCTCTCAAAAGAGGAGGACAACCTGAAGATGTAGCCAATGCCTGTGTGTTTTTGGCTTCTGATTTGTCCAGTTATATAACTGGTCAAGTACTTCATGTAGATGGAGGAATGTTAACCTAACTTAATTTAAAATTATATTATGCAAAAATTACCCAAAATTGGACTACCAATTATATTATTAGTCGTTGTCCTACTTATTTTTATTTCCAAATCTTCTATAAACATTGGTTATGGAGAAGCTGGAGTTTTATTTAAAACCTTTGGAGGAGGAGTTGTTGTTGACGAGCCACCATTAGGAGAAGGATTTCACATTATAGCACCATGGAATAAAGTTTATATTTATAATGTAAAGCAGCAAGAAGTATTTGAAAGTAAAATGCAGGTTCTTTCTTCAAATGGTTTAGAAATTAGTCTAGACATATCTGTTTTGTACCAGCCAACAATAAGTGAATTAGGTAAACTTCATCAAACTAAAGGGGAGAACTACCTAAATATTATTATAATACCTCAAATTAGGGCTGTAGCAAGAAGTGTTGTTGGGCGTTACACACCAGAGCAATTATATTCTACAAAACGTGACGCTATTCAAAATGAGATCTTTGAGGAAACTAAAAAAGTAGTTGAAGGTCAATTTGTTCAATTAAATGCAGTTTTAGTGCGTGATGTAACGTTGCCAATAGCCATTCGTGAAGCGATTGAACGAAAATTAAATCAAGAACAAGAGGCTTTAGAATATGAATTCCGTATTGAAAAAGCAACTCAAGAAGCAGAACGTCAAAGAATTGATGCAGAAGGTAAAGCAACTGCTAACCGTATTCTGAGTGCTTCATTAACAGATAAAATTCTTAGAGAAAAAGGAATTGAAGCTACTATCAAGCTTTCGGAATCACCAAATTCTAAGGTAATCGTTATTGGAGGCGGAAAGGGAGGCTTACCAATTATCCTAGGAAATCAATAGATAATAAGATAAATGGTTTTAAATAAAATTAATATATTTACAATCATGAAATTAAAAAAATCACATCATTATCATTTAATAGACTCAAACGAGTGCTAATAATGACTGACGTGCATTATATAGAAACCCGTTTGAATTTCAAACGGGTTTTTTTTATTTAAAAAATCTATGGATTTTAAACATAAAAAAAGTAAAATGATACGAATTGCCATTCAAAAATCAGGACGCCTTAATCAGGATTCACTTCGTTTGTTAAAGGATTGTGGGATCTCAATCGATAACGGGAAGGATCAATTAAAAGCTTCAGCACGCAACTTCCCTATGGAAGTATTTTTTCTTCGCAATGGAGACATTCCACAGTATATGCGTGATGGAGTAGTTGATATTGCTATTTTAGGAGAAAACCTTTTAATTGAAAAAGGGAATGAACTGGAAGTCATTGAAAAGTTAGGTTTTTCAAAATGTCGTGTTTCTATAGCAATCCCTAAGGGAAGTCATTTTTCAGGAATTAAGGATTTGGAAGGAAAGAAAATTGCTACTTCGTATCCTAAAACAGTTAAAGCTTTTTTAGAAGAGAACAGAATTAAAGCTGATTTACATATTATTAATGGCTCAGTTGAGATTGCACCCAACATAGGGTTGGCAGATGCTATCTGCGATATAGTTTCTAGTGGTAGTACACTGTTTAAGAATAACTTAAAGGAGGTAATTGAAATTAAAACTTCAGAAGCAGTTTTGGTTCAAGCACCTGTTCTAAGTGATGAAAAAAAGACCTTAATTGAAAAACTTCAGTTTAGAATCCAAGCTGTATTAAGGGCGAAAAAATCAAAATATATTTTGATGAATGTACCCAACGAAAAAATTGATGCAATTAGTTCTATTCTACCTGTTTTAAAAAGTCCAACTGTATTGCCTCTGGCAAAAAAGGGGTGGAGTTCTTTACATTCTGTGATTAATGCTGGTGACTTTTGGGAAGTTATTGATGCTCTTAAAATAAATGGAGCCGAAGATATACTGGTTTGTCCAATTGAAAAAATGGTTTTGTAATGAAGCAAATTATCAACCCTCCTGAATCTGTTTGGGAATCTATTTTTGCAAGACCTACCGCTTCATATGAATCTCTAGAGCCTATTGTGTCAAATGTGTTTGAAGAGGTAAAAGTAGGAGGAGACGCTGCTGTTCGTAAGTTTACTAAAAAATTCGATAACGTTATCCTTACTGATTTTAAAGTCTCAGAAGAAAGGCTTAAAAATGCTAAAAATGAGGTTTCAGAGGAGTTAAAAGCAGCTATCCAAAAGGCAAAATCTAATATTGAATGTTTTCACGAAGCACAAAAAACAGAACGTGTTTTTGTTGAAACTATGGAAGGGGTTAACTGTTGGCAAGAGAAACGACCTATTGAAAAAGTAGGCCTTTACATACCAGGGGGTTCTGCTCCCTTATTTTCTACTCTTTTGATGCTTGCTGTACCTGCTCAAATTGCAGGATGTAAAGAAATCATTTTATGCACACCTCCAGATGAAAATGGAGAAGTGCCAGCTGTAATTTGTTATGCTGCTGCACTATGCGGACTAACTCAACTTTTTGCTGTGGGAGGAATACAAGCCATTGCAGCCATGAGCCTAGGAACAGAGTCTATCCCAAAGATTTATAAGATTTTTGGCCCTGGGAATCAATACGTAACCGTTGCCAAGCAATGGGCAACCCGTTCTAATGTTAGTATCGATATGCCTGCAGGACCAAGTGAATTACTGGTAGTTGCCGATGCATCTGCAGATGCTGATTTTATTGCTGCAGATCTGCTTTCACAGGCAGAGCACGGTCCAGACAGTCAAGTGATTTTTGTAACCACTGCAGCTGAAATGTTAGATAAAGTTACTAAATCAGTAAAAGAACAGTTGAAATATTTACACAGAAAAGTCATTGCTGAAAAAGCTTTAGCTAATTCAAAAATGATTTTTTTTTCTGAGAATAAAGAAGCCATTTGTTTTATCAATGAATACGGTCCAGAGCATTATATTATCTGCATGAAAGAGGAAGAGCTTTATGTGTCAAGTGTTCAGAATGCAGGATCAGTTTTTATAGGGAATTATACTCCTGAAAGTGCAGGAGATTATGCATCAGGAACCAATCACACTCTACCTACTAATGGCTATTCAAAACAATATAGTGGGGTGAATCTGGATAGTTTTCTTAAAGCGATTACGTTTCAAAAAATAACAAAAAATGGAATTCAGTCACTAGGAAATACAATTGAATTAATGGCTGCTGCAGAAGGTTTAGAAGCGCATAAAAATGCAGTGCGAATTCGTTTAAATAAATTAGCTAATGGAAAATGATTTTAATCAATACTTTCGTAAATCTTTACTAAAATTAAAACCTTATCAATCTGCGCGTGAGGAATTTA
>TARA_B110000483_G_scaffold243663_1_pt1 | contig 18500 bp, 30 predicted proteins | sample TARA_B110000483 | Tara Oceans TARA_B110000483 (sample SAMEA4398176) | marine metagenome | biome: Polar Biome; feature: [SRF] surface water layer (ENVO:00010504); material: water (ENVO:00002006), including particulate matter (ENVO:01000060) such as... | depth 5 m
GACGGCGATCCACTTGTTAAAAAACTAGATGAAATTTGTCTTTTTTAATCGCCTTAAAGACTAAATGTATAAAATATTATAAGACATGATTTTCTCTATCGAGGGAAATATTGGTTCAGGTAAATCTACGTTTTGTAAATATCTAAAAGACCATTTTTCTAGATTTTATAATAAGCCCCGTGGTACAAATGTATTTTTTGTAGACGAACCAGTAGATGACTGGCTTTCTATCAAAGATTCTGAAGGTAATCTACTCGAACATTTTTATAAGTGTCCAGAAAAATATTCTTATTGTTTTCAAATGACAGCTTATATATCTAGACTTATAAAACTTAAAAAAGCAATAAAGATTGCTAAAAGTGATGACATTATTATTATGGAAAGGTCTGTATTTTCGGATTATAATGTATTTGCAAGAATGCTTTATGATACAGGAAAAATTAATAAAATTGAATTTGAATGTTATAAATTGTGGTTCGATCATTTTTTAGAAGACTTTCCTGCCTTTTTTTATATATACATTAAAACAGACTTTAAAAACTGTTACGAAAGAGTTCTTAAACGTTCTCGAGCAGGAGAAACTCCTATAACAGAAAAATATCTAGAAACCTGTGAAAAATATCACGAAGATTGGTTACCAGAAGAGACTTATATTCTTACATTTGATGGAAATAGAGATACAACCGCTCACCCTGAGTATCTAGACATTCTTAAGCAAATGATGAACTATGAAATGAACACTCCTAGTAATTTTGACGATAATGATTCTGATAATGAATATTATTATGAAGCACGTCATGATAAACAAAAATGGCGGAAGCGTCTTCTTAATAAGACACTAGATGAATGTAAAAAGAGAATTAAAAAAGAATAATTTAAAGACATTATTTATATAAAAATTATTATGGAAAAGATACTTGAGTGTATACGTACAGTTGAAAAAGAACTAGGTAATCACTACAGAGAAAATATATATCAATTTGCTTTGTACACTGAGCTTAATTTAAATGGTTATCTTGTACAAACAGAGGTAATGATTCCTATTTGTTATAAAGGAGTTTATGTAGGTTTTGAAAGAGCAGATATTGTAATTTACAATCAAGATGGAAAAATACAATACATACTTGAGCTTAAGTCTCAAAATTCTAGACTTGCATCTAAAGAAATAATGCAATTGAGAAAATATCTTAAAAACACATACAGTGAAATAGGAATTCTTGTTAACTTCTATGAAAATTTAGAAATTATTAAAGTCGATCATGTGAATTCCCAAAAGATTTAAGATGACAAGATTCTGATATATAATTAGCATTAAAAGTTAGTGTTTTTCCTATATTTGCTAAACTTACTTCATAAATACTATCATTATCCTGTGGTACTTTAAAATTTTTATCATTAATTAAATTGTATAATGTGTATAATTTATTTAATGAAATTCCATTGGCGACTGTTAACCACATATCTTTTGTTGTTTTACCGGATACTTGAAATTTTTCCCTAAAATTTTTTAACTGAGTTGCTTGATTTTTACTCCTAAACTCGTGTGTAGATTTAAATACATCTTCTAATACACGAGTGTCGCGCGGAGAGATTATTTTATTTACTTTTATTATATAAGCACCTTCTAGTGTGAATACTATATGAACAAGGGTTCGGTCTCTTGCAAAATTTATACATTGACCCATATCTTCACCAGATGGCCACCCAAACACTGCATCTTGTGATTTATAAGCACTTTTTGGATGTGTATGAAAATTTATTAAACCATCCGGTGTTAAAACACTTGCGCCATTTCCATGATTTATTTTATACTTAGTACTTTTTTTATCACAGACTCCATCTTTACAGTTTGTGTCTGTAAATAATAATACACCGGCTATTTCGTCTTTATCGTTATTAAGAGATGTCTTAATTTTTTGAATGAATTCTGGTTCAATATTCCATTTTACTCTTTTTTTTGAAATCGTGCACATATTTATAATTATACAATTATTTTTTTAAGGTTTAAAATGAAGTTTAAAAATAATTTCATTTTATAAATATGTCTGAAACACTGAACGTTAATGTTTTAGTTGCTGCCAAAGAAGAATATACAAAACAACTTATCACGGCTATACAAAATGGTCTTTTTGATATAATTAAATATATATATACAGAATCTCAAAAAAATAATGTAAGAAGAAACATATCATATTCAAATTTCCAAAGAGAGCTTAAGGGTGTACCCAACTGGACTAGTTTTAAATTAGATGAGAAATTACAGAATATAAATTCTAAATTTCCATATTTAATGGACTTGGTAACTGCAATATTCGTAAGTCACGTTAAAATTCTTGCATCCGTAAGATTAAAGAGCGACGATAAGTCAATAAAAATAAAAGTACCAAATTTAAATACATTTTTACATAAAATACTAATTTGTTGTTCAGAGACTATTTATTATACACCTGAATTGATAGATGATAGTAAAAGCAAAATTTTCGATATAATTAATACATCTATAAGCGAAACAATAGCAAACCAAATACCTATTGAATACATTCTAAGCGAATACTTATATGGTGTATTTGATGAAGAAGAAACTAAATATCCAGAACGGGAACAAATAGTGGACGACGAACCTGATTTAAATGAATTCTCAGATGATGAAGTAGATGATAATCTACACGAAAAGAAAAATATACCTATATTACATATTCAGAAACCAATTATTAAAAAAATAGAACCGGGTACGCTAAAAGATGAACTTCCTTTTAACAAAGAACCCGATGAAATTATAGAACCCGAAGATGAAATAGAAGATTTTAAAGAGTTAAAAGACAAAAAAGACAATACATTTAAGATAAATAAACAGGAAGAAATTGAAGATGACTCTGAAGAGGAATTTTCAGATGATGAAGACGTAGAACCCAAAAACCAAACAGAACCTACGCTTTTTTAAAAACTTTAAATTCTAAATATACAGTATATAAATGTCTTCGTTGAAAGAAGTTATAAATCTACAAAAAAGACAACATGCACGTTACGTAGAATTAAAGAAAGATATTCTTAATAAACTTACAGATAAAATAACCCATCTAGCAAAACATGGCGAAATGAGATGTGTATACACTGTACCTTCTTATATATTTGGAGCTCCTAAATACAATGTAACAGATATTACAGCTTATCTATATTATACATTTAAAAAAGAGGGATTTTGCACTGTTATACTCGGTAATGATAAATTGTTTATATCTTGGGATGTAAATGATGTAAATATGATTAAAAAACACGATAAGAAGAAAAATGCGCTTTTAGATATAAAACCTTTAATTAATACAAATAAGTAATGGGGTGCTTAATAAGCTGTTTCCAAGATAATAATATAGAATACAATCAAAACCAAATTGATAATGTATCGGGGAACTACTTAGACGACGAAGAATACAATAATTTTTACGAAGATAATTATACTAATTATTTTGATACATTATATAGACGCAGATTCTGTACATATGATTAAACTATTTAAAAAATAAATAGTATATAATTTATATGATTATACTTTCATTTGACATTGGCATTAAAAATTTAGCATATTGTATGTTAGACTCCGAAGACGGTACAATTTTAGATTGGAATGTATTAGATTGTTCAGGTGAAAACGAAACATTAAGAGTTATTCAAGAAATAGATTCGCTTGAATATCTTAGAGAAGCTGATATAGTTCTTTTAGAAAAACAACCTTCTTTTAATCCAAAAATGAGAAATATATCAACCGCGTTGTATGTTTATTTTATAATAAGAATACAACATGAATTGTCTAAGAATTGCAAAGTCATGTTTTATCCTGCTAAGTATAAATTAAAGTGTTGTGATACTAAAATAGAACATAAATCTAAAGACAAATATCGTCAAAATAAAAATTTAGGTATAGTTCATACCCGCGAACTTATTAGTTCTCATCATAATTTTTTTGAAAAACACAAAAAGAAAGACGACCTTGCAGATTCTTATCTTCAAGGGTTAAGTTATATTAAATTTTTTATAAATTCATATGTACAAAATACGGTTGTGTGATAAGGTATACTACGAATAAGATATATATTTATTCCCCTATAATATTCTGTTGGTTTCAATTTAAATGAGTCTCCGTTGCGTATTTTAGCTCTAATTGTATCCGCTGGATAAAATATACACGTAGCGATTGTTTTTGAAATAGCGGTATTTAAGAATGTATTAAAGGTAGAATTATATGTTTTATCTTTAAGATATTCATAAACCGGAATCTGAACAGTAAAATTAAGATTTACGATGTAGGTTGGAATAAGACCATTGTAACACTTAATTAGAGTCATATTTTTAATTTCTTTGCCAGTTTGGAGTCTTTGTCTAAGAACCCAAAAAGGTGTCGTGAATGTACTAGCTGTACAACAAGAAATGTATGCTGCAATTGGTTTTGGTACACTTGTTTCTTTAAACTTTTTATAAATTGGAAAATAAATAGCCCAAAATGAAGGTACTGCTATAATTCCATAATTTAGTCCACGATACAGACTACACAGTGTGTAATTAATCGGTTTATTAAGTTGATAATTAATTCTTATTGTATCTAACGGATTACAAATAAAAGTAGAAACTATTCCTGCTCCAAGTGCTGGGACTATTTCTTCCATTTATAATGTATCAATTTTATTTTTAAATTATTTTTGGTGGATGTATTCATAAAGCAATGAAGCAACTCTAGCATTTTTATTTGGACCATAAGTGTGATCTTGTAAAAGATAAAGCATTTCATCTATTTTTGAAAAATCATTTTTAGTTATATTTAGCATAGTAGGTTTAATATTGACAGGAATAAAAGACTCCATTTCTTTTAAATTGTTTTGACGCGCAGGTGTCAATTTAGACTTAGATACTATAGTAAAATACATACTTAATAACATCCCTGTAAAAATATCCTGACAGAAATAATCTGAGAAGCCTCTTTTGCATCTTTTAATTATTGTGTTTTGAATACCGCTGTTTACATCACTGTATGACATTAACTGTTTAAACATCTGCTTTCTCATTTTATCTAATAGTTCTTGATTTTTTCCAAACTTAGTTATTCTTTTCATAGGATTCTTTTTCTTTTTAGCACATCTTGACTTAATCTGCGCCTTTGTTAATTGTTGTACAAGTTTCGGAGTTTTCGAGTCTACGCGTTTACTAGGACGACAATAAGCAATAGATGCCTTTGTCTTACGACCACATGGTTTTCTTTTTGGCCATGCACATGCGTCTACCCACTTTTCTTTATACCATCTCGATAAGTTTGTTTTTCTTTTTTTACCAGAATAGCTTCCTCCGGCTGCTTTGTATTCTCTCACAAGTCTTCCAGAATCATAAGCTCCCCATCTACGCCCCTTGATTGACCTTTTAATTTTAGCCTTAATAGACGCGTATAATTTTTTGTTGATTACGTTGTCCGGTATTTTAGACCCACCGGTTGTATTTTTCCTACCAAACTCATTTTCATTTTCACTTTCACTTTCACTTTCACTTTCACTTTCACTTTCACTTTCATTTTCCTCTATTTCCGTTATGGCGCGCAAATACCACCGAGGATGGTCTAGATCTGGATAAACTTGAGGGTCTGTTAATCGAGGGAGTAACTCTACGACGCTATCTACGCAACTTTGTAGATTATCAGAAACGTTCTTGGGGTATCGGTTGTATTCTGGATCTCTCAATGCTATCTTTTCTAATACAATGAACATACAATTATACCATAATAAATCCTCGTTGTCCGAACGTTTCAATATTTTTGAGCATTGTCTCATGAAGAAAGCTGTTTCATAACGTCTTGGATCGAGAGCGTCCCAAGGGGTTCCAGAATCTGGTTCCATTTCTTCACGGGCACGCTGTTCTGGATTGACTACTCTTCTGCGTATGTAATGGTCTATATTTATAGCGAGAAGTATCATTTTAAGATATCTTTTTGATTTAACAAAACTTCTGGCAAGATATCCTCTTGCTAGCTTTTGAAGTTCAGGGGTTGCTGTGTATTCAAGAATTAATTGCGCCGGGTCCCAGCGTACTTTATCTGCTAGAATGTCTTTAATTTCTGCTGATTTTTTCATTCCGAATGTATTAGTTTTCTTATTCTTCCACCACATTAAAGCGTTCCGTGCCCACCTTTCGTCAATTGTTATGGGGTATCCAGCCTTGTTTAAAATTGTCATAATCGCTTCTTGACATTTTTCATAATAATAATATTCTAAAGGATCCATTTCATCAGATGGATCTCCTATTTCTTCTTCTATTTCGTGCATAGTTAATAATTGATTTTCTATTACTTTCCACCAAAAGTTTCTAGTTTTAAAATCAAAATCACTCTTTACAAGAGCTTTACCTGCTCTTTTTAACCATTTAGCTGTAAAATCATTAACTGGATCTAAATTAGTCCATAGCTGATTTATAAAATGCATATTTTCACGAGGATTACTCGTTCTTTTTGCAGCATCTTGGTATCTTTTAAGTCCTTTTATTTTAAGAGTTTCAAATAAAGATTTTTTAACATTCATTTTTTTGCCAACTCCTTGAATAATACCTGCTGCGCATTGTTGTTTTACTATTCCCTGTATATCACCTGGTAACATGCTTAAAGTTTCTGCTGAACAAGGATCGGCTGCACCAAAAGATAACTTTTTACTACCTGATATACCAGTTGGAAATTTACCTGTTCGGTTATAGATACCGAGTCTGCGCTTGTAATCAGCAAGACTAGCTTTTAAAGTTGGTTTATTCCAAAGTATGTACATAGATAAATATCCAGGTTTCATTGGATCATTTGTGCGCAAGTCTTTCTTATGACGAGAAATGTATCTTTCTCTTCGCTCACGGTCCTTATGGATTGTAAAGTCTGACATCCCCTGTGCACCGAATTTACGAACATACGTCTTGCCATTTTTTTCAAATGTAATTTCGTATTTTTTCTTACCTCCTTTTAATTTCTTAAATTTCAGTACCTTTATCATTTAATTATATTCAATATTTTATTAAATCTATAAAAAGACATTTTTTATTTAAATATTGCGATTCATGCAGGAAGATATATTATCATTATTACAATTGCATATGATATCTTCAAACAATGGTTCTTCTAAAAATAATACAATGTTTGCTGTTATTCTTATTTTATTTACATTTATGAGTAGAAATATGAGATATATATCGAGATTATTATCAAAAGATTTGTTTAGTCTATATTTGAAAAAAAATACAGTTACAATAGAGGGGAAAAGACTTAAATCGGAGTTTAAAACATTTTATACAGATTTGTTTTCTACAAGGTTTAAAGCTGTATGGGAATACATAGGAGAAACAGATTACAAATACATAAACTCCATTAAAGAAATTTCTACTTTTGATTATGATTATAATGTAGATTCAGATGAAAGAGCTACTATAGAAACTAATGTATTTGTAGTTAATCAAATTGATAGATTTCATCTAACAGATGACATTTATTGTAAAATAGATATGTATAACGACCTTGAAGAAAAAGACAGTAAAAAGTTTGAGTCTGAAATAATAACTATAGAAATTTTTTCATATACTAAATCATTGTATGAAATTAAGAAATTTATAGAAGATATAAAGTCAACATATGAAACAAAAAGAGATAATTATCGTAAAAACAAAAGATTTATTTATATGCTCAACAAAACTGGTACAAACAGGGGAGGCTACGATACTATTAATTGGAAAGAATACGAATTTACATCTAATAGAACTTTTAATAATTTATTCTTTAATCAGAAAGCAGAGCTTTTAAATAAAATAAACTTTTTTAATAACAATAAGAGCTATTACGAAAAGTATGGCAATTCTTATACTCTTGGAATAGCACTTTCCGGACCACCGGGTACTGGAAAAACGTCTATAATCAAAAGCATAGCTAATCATCTTAAAAGACATATAATAGTTATCCCATTGAATAAAATCAATAATGTAGAAGAACTCTATCAGATATTTTTTGAATCAGCGTATACACAAGATAATCCAAAAAATAGCATTAAATTTGAAGATAAGATAATTCTTATAGAGGATATAGATTGTATGGGTGATATAGTTAAGAAAAGAAAACAAGAATCTGATTCAGAATCTGACAATGAAATAGACACAAAATCTGTAAATTCTAAAAAAATTAAAAACTTCTTAAAAGACTCGAATACCGATAAAACTTTAACTCTTTCAGATATTCTTAATATCATAGATGGTATAAACGAAACCCCTGGTAGAATATTGATAATATCTAGTAATCACTATGAAAAATTAGACCCCGCGCTCGTTAGACCGGGTAGAATTGACTATCATATAATTTTAGGAAATGCGTCAAGGGAAACTATACGTGAAATATATTATAACTACTTTAATAAGCTATTAAGCGATAGCTTAAAACTAAACGAAAATGTATTTAGTCCTGCTGAACTTATTAACTTTGCAATGTCGGGTGAAAATGTTTACATTAAAAAAGTTGTTCAAGAATAAAGAGGTCTTAGATATGTATAAATTATTAACCAATAAAATATTGTAACTAAAGTTATAATTAGAACTTTTTTAACAGTTGGAATTTGATTTTCGAAGAAAAAGGCAAGTGCAAGAGTTATAAATATATTTTCTATTACGTCTTCTATAACAATCGAATAATCTTTTTGTAATTTATTAACCATTTAATAATACTAAACATTTTATTAATATTAAAATTATCATTTAGATCAAATTTATCTGTTCTCACCGAAAGATTTACAGAAATGCTTCCTTCTATTCCAAATTATATTTCCAAACATCAACGTGATTTTTAATTAGAACGTGTTTTTTAAATCCATAATTGTACATTGTTTGATCTATATTTTTTAAATAATTAGTTATATAAGGTTCCCCTGATAACATTATATTACTTGGTTTATAATTAGTAGAGATATCAACTATAACAATTTCTTTTTTTGCAACCCTAATAGAATTTCTTATTATTTTTTCATGTGCACAAGTTGGCATTTCGTGAAACGCAAACATGCACGAAATAGTGTCAAATTCGTTATCATCCCCATAATTTTCTGCATTACCAAATAAATAATTACATCCCGGATTAAATATATTTGTAAATTTTAGCATTTCCAATGATGTATCTACTCCAACATTTCCGGGTCTAGTAGAAAATCCAGTTCCGCAACAAATATCTAATACATCCCCCTCTAATGTATCATATATTTCTTTTCTTACATCTCTTCCCGAATAAGCTTTATTGTCTATTAAGCGAGTCATGAACGGTGTAATCGCGCCATGTATAGTTCCTAATATACCAATATTACCAAATGTGTGTATACTGGGGTTGTACCAATAAGGAATTTTAGAAAAAACGCTTAAAAATAATATATTTATAATCATGTTTTATTATATATAAAATATATATTTAAATATATTAGTTATACCTAAAATGAAAAAAATATTTGAAATATTTGGATACATTTTAAGACATATAGAAGTATTTTTATGTTTAAGAAAATCTCCTTATAAAACTCATACATTTAAAAGAAATGTAAATTCAGATTATTACTATAATAAAGTAAAATGGAAACAACCATACGAGTTTTGTCCGTCTGCGTCTATTAAAATTTAAGTTAAGAATTTATTAATGTTTTTTGGACATAGATAAGAGTCTTTACATATTTTTCTAGTATTTCCTAATTCATTTGCAGTATGATCTATGCCTTTTATAACATTAGATTTTCGATCTTTTTCAGTGTTTGGTTTCTTTAGCTTATTCATGAAGTTAAGAAATATCTTATTAGCGCAATAAGTTCTGATATCTTTACATGTTATATTAGTTTGAACTTTTTCTTTTAAAAATGCATTTAAATCCGCCGATGTTATTTGTGAACCTGTGATGTCATAAAATAAATACGGACCTTTAATTTTAAGAACTCTATGAATAAAAGAAATACTGTCGTTATTACTTATTATTTTGTTATGTAATATACCTTTTTTACCCACGAAAGATAATGTATTATTATTAAAATGAGACTTTAATAGTGTAGAAATCCCGTAAGTTCCGTTTTCTTTTTTATAACTTTCGTTTCCAACTCTAATACATAAATCTTCCATTAATTTAATTACATTGGCTATAACACATTCTTTTGAAAGGTCTCTTTTAGATATGTAGTGTTTAATTATCCTAGAATATTTATTATAATCAAACGAGTTCATTTTATTAAACTTGGTTTTTTTTGCTCTTTCTATAAAATCCTTGTTATATATGTATTGTTTTCTTCCTTTAGAATCATATCCAGTCGCCTGAATTTTAGCTTTACTTGATTTATCTATTTTTATATTTGTCCACATGGGCGGTATTTTTAAACTTTTTATCCTTGGAATGTCTTCTTTTGTAGCCCCTTTGTAACCAAATTTATTATTTACAAAATGTCTGGAAATGTAAGACATGGTTAAAATAGTTTTATATTTTATTATACAATTTAAAGCATAAAACTATTTATTATAAATGTCTAATTGGGATATTCTAGTCTTAGATAAATCTGGTTCCATGTTTCATAATAAAAAAGACCTTATAAACGGGTTTAATGATTTAGTATCTGAACAAAAACAAGAAAAATCTACCAATTTGCTTACTGTTATAACATTTAATGATGTAGTTGAAATTTTTATGGAAGAAACGTTTCCAAATGTATCTGAAATTAAAGAATCAGATATAATAACAAAGGGCACAACTGCTTTATTAGACACAGTGGGTGAAGTTTATGATATGATTCTTAATAATGATAAATATACAAATATTACACTTACTGTTATAACAGACGGATATGAAAATTCTAGTAAAAATTATACAATTGATACGCTTAATGAAAAGAAGAAGCTGATAGATAATAAATATACACTTAAAATGGTTTTTATTGGGGCTGACATATCATGCGTTACTAATAATGAAGTTAATTCACATGCTACACAGAGCGTAGATTGTTCTGGAAATATACACGAAGCTTTGAGAATAGCTTCTAGAACTATGTCTAGTGGAAGAGAATGTAGTCAATATATTCCCGAAGGAATTGTATATATAAACCCGGTGACAACGCTTGTGATGAAACGAAGTTTTTCTTCTACAAATGAAAGACCCCCTAAGGTTAAAAGATGCAAAACTTTTTGTGACTCCTAAGAGTCTTGAATGTTAGATAATACCCTAAAAGTATTGTGATTAATAGTAACAAATACTTCTTTGTTATTATTCATTAGTTTCATTATCCTTTTTTCTTGCCTCTTGAATTTTTTACTTTTCCTTTTTGGGCGTCTAACTTCTTCTATAACCAACATTTCAAACTCAATGTCATTGTATTCGTTCTCAGCTTCATCAAAGGATTCTTCTTCCTTTTCAGGTGATATTATATTTCTACAAAAAGGACATTCATTTTTAATAAGTTTGTCATGACAGTTTGTACAAATAAAATGTATACAAGGAAGAAAATTTATGCACTCAATTGGTTTATTATCCATACAAATACCGCATTCGAATAGTAATGCGGATGCAATTTCGGAATCCATTTAATTAAATATTTACATTTTAAAATTTAATTAATTAGCACTTCCACTTAAGATTGCAGTTTGTACATGTAACATAAGTAGTCATCGACTCATCTGCACTTCTTGTCTGCATCTGATAATAAACTGTTTTCATTGATTTACATCTATTACATTTAAACATTCCATCCTCTTGTACCTCTTGTTTTACTATTGCTTGATTTAACGTCTTGGCTTTTAGAGTTTCCCATACATCAGGGTTTAATTCTTCTCTCGACATTTTAGCTAAGTTATAAGAGTCTACAAAACCGTCCTTTATTTTTTCTCTTAAATCAGGTGCGTTAGTTGTATAACTTATATTTGCAAGTATCTTTCTAGCATTTACAGAATAATTACGCGTAAAATTGGACTCTGACCACTTCAATTGATATTTTTTTTCTTTGCAAAATTCTATTGCATTATTAAAGACTCCTTTTTCCATGTTTAAAATTATAACATTACTCTCGTCTAGACTCATAAACTGCGCAGCCTTCCTTTTAAACACTTCTCTGCGAAACGCCATTTTAATTTATAAATTAACTAAATTTTAATATAATTAAAAATATGCAATTTTTATATTTAAAAAATATTATAATTAATATAAATGATGACAGATTCTCATAAAACTCTAACAAATTCAATGGACGCTGCATCTGCACATGTAGATGCTCATCACAAAAAAGCCATGATGTTAGTAAACAAAGATAAACAACCAGTAGAAGCTAAAGAAGTATCGGCGACTGCTGTTAAATCTAGCGAAATTGTTGCGAAAAAAGCTGTAGAAAATCACCATGTTCTTACCGCTAAGGTAGCCGAGAAAGCGTCGGATGCGGGTGATAAAGAAACTGCTAAGAAAGCAGTCGAGAGCAGCAAAGATGTCACTGCACATTCGAAATCCGAGGGCACTGCCGCGCATGGTATGAGCATGGCCGATATTTTAATGTATATTGTATTACTCCTAGCTGTCCTTTACGCGATTTATCTAGTAATGTAATAATTAGTATGTGTGTAAATTATAATTAAAAAAAATATTTATATATAACTAAATGGCTGAAAAAGAAGAAAACACAGGCGGTATTTTTCTAGATTATATATATTATATAGGAGCAGCTTTATTATTTATCTTTATAATTTATCTTGTTTTTAGCGATAACGAGGCAGCACCTAATGTGTTAGGATTAAAGTCATGTGGACAAGAATACAAAATATCAAGCGCTTTTGGTATAGCAAAATAATTACAAAAAAATAAAGTATTTAAAAATAAAATACATTTATAATTAAAATGATTACGCGACTGTTTTTTGACGAGGCTTACAAACAGGCTTTAAAGTCCGATATGAATTTTAATCACGGTTCTATTGTGGTTTACCGTGGTAAGATAATCGGAAAAGGTTACAATACATATATTAATTCTAATTACTGTGATAAGGTCTCGTTGCACGCAGAAGTAAGCGCCATCAATGATGCACTTAAAAAAATTAGCACCGACGAACTTAAGAAATGCGAACTCATCGTAATTAGAGTTAATAATATTGGCGAGTGTTTAAATTCAAAGCCATGTTGTAATTGCGCAAAGTATATAAATAAGTTTTCTATTAAGCGAGTGTTTCACTCTTGAAGAAACATATATTCATCATGAGATAAAGACCCGCTATAACACTTAAGTTTGATAAGAATGGTTTATATTTCAATGGTAGCGTGTAAAATATTAACGTTGCTAATATAGTAAATAATATTAGCATATAACTACCGATAGAAGCTAATTTAAGATCCTTATTAAAAGTACCATATAGAACCATTCCTGACGCTACAAGTTCATAAATACCAGCTACTAAAACTATAATTTGTGAAATGTCACTTGGCAGCCCAGTCTTAATAGCGAAACGAGACATTTCTGAAGTCCCTAGGGACACGGTTTTATCAAACCCAGATATTATAAACATAAGAACGATTAAAAAAATTGAAATCTGTGTAATTATCTGCATTATAAGTAGTATATATTTTAATTTTGAACACAATTAAGCTTCCACTCGGATTCGAACCGAGGTCAGTAGATTCAAAGTCTACTGTCATAACCGCTAGACTATGGAAGCTTAATTGTGTTATAATTGAAATCCAGAATAATAATAACTAAGTCCTGTATAATAAAACATTACAATATATTATATTTTATTTAATTATTTTTAGCACCTCCAGGTTTTGATCCTGGGACCTTCGGGTTATGAGCCCGACGCTCTATTCCTCTGAGCTAAGGTGCTAAGTATAATTAATATACTCCTCCAACCGGGTTCGAACCGGTGGCCTTGCGGTTAACAGCCGCACGCTCTAACCAACTGAGCTATGGAGGAGTATATTAATTAAATACTTTCGGTTGGAATTCGAACCAACATCTTCTATGTGTATGCATAGACACTTTGTCATTTAAGCTACAAAATTATTTAATTAACGTATTTTTTGGTTCTCCGAAGAGAACATGTTTATTTTGTGTTTTTAATCATATCACTAATCATATCACTAATCATATTAGACAAGGCTTTATCTGCTAGTAAAATTTTTTTGAATATTTCTGGATTGTCCATTATATTTTGAATAAACTGTGAATGTTCAATATCGTCCATCTTAATTATGAATTGATTAATTCTTTAAATCATTTACTCGACATTTTCTGCTTCGGCTTCGTCTTCAGAGTCTACAATAGCGTATCCAGACAACTTATTACTCTTATAAATCTTTGCCTGTAGTAGCTTATAACCTACGCCATACTGTGTCTTACCTACAAACCACACACCCGTGGACTGGACAAGACATACAGCTTCGCTACCCCTTGGAATAGCAGAAGTATTTACATTTCCGTCGGTGTCTACAATTTCAATTGGCTTCTTGTTCTCATCGTAAAGAACAAACTGAGGTGCTCCATTCTTATCAAACGGAAGCTTAACCTTTAGATTAGATGGCCACTTTGGGTCCTTTGGAAACTTCTCAGCAGACTTGTAAAACTCGTTAACAAGTTCGCCGCTTAGCTTCTTTCCAAACCAACTAGTGTTTTCCTGAGGATGCAGCTTTGCCTTTGCGTCGATTGAGCGAATATTCTTTGTAAACTGTACCAACTGTTCGTTCTGAGTTTCATCGTTTGCCATCGACAATGAAATGTGATACTTTACGGGTCCTCCATTTTCAGGCTTAGAAGAATCAACACCAAATGGAATGCGGACACGGCAGGTCTGTAGAATAAATGCACCGCTGCGTTCACTTTCGCCAGTGTTGTAGTTTACAAGAACACTCTGCCCACCTAGTTTATTCTGCCTGGGTGGCAAAAAGTTAATCGCATCATTATCAAATTCATTCGGTAGTACAATCGAGTGGGCCATTGCGTTTTCTTTGATAATATTATATACAAATTGTCTTTAAGTTAATTAAATTTATGTAATTTTTAAGGTTAAAAATAACTAAAAATAAAATTTGTAATTATAATTGTAAATTGAATGTACGTAATTATGATTATAATTATATCTATTTTAATTTTAGAATCTTATTTGCTTATTAAAAATGTTATTCCAGTTTCAGAAATTAGAGAGAAAAAGGATGTAAATTTTAAGAAAAGAGTTAACACGCAATTATTAGATGAATACTCTATAAATTGTGACAAAAAAATACAACATAAATCTGGGAAAATTTATATCAAAAATGATTATAATTTATTCATAAATACGACAAATTATAGTACATTAATGAAAAAAGATTATATATATTCTATAGAAGTTCCTTTTGAATTAGAAATTTTAAATCTATCTGAAGAAAATATAATATATTACTATAAGGAGAACTGATAATGGAAATTAAAACTATAAAACCAGAATATACACATTATCAGACCATTATAATACTTCACGGTTTAAAACAACAAATTCCTGACATAATGTATATAATCAATAAGATTAAAAAAAAGAAAGTAGGTATTAAATTTGTAATTCCTATCGCTAATAAAATGGATATATCTTGGCCAGACGGTATTGAAAAAAATTGCACATCGTGGTATAATTATTTTACAAGGTGTGACAATCTTATAGAACATGATATAATAAATTTAGTAGAGTTTGAAAATAATACAAATATAATAGCTGATTTAATTAAAAAAGAAAGTAAAATAATAGATCCAAAATTTATAACATTAATAGGTCTATCACAGGGTGGTACAATTTGTATAAATGCAGCTCTTAGATTAAATATAACTTTAAAATCTGTTAAATGTATAGATACTATTTTTTTACACACATATTACAAATACACGTCTTGTAAAAAACAAAATTTTCAAGTATTACAGTCTAAAAAAGACGACATCTATAATCCTATGTTTCAAAATTATTGTTATGATTTATTAAGGGAGTATAACCACAACGTTAATATTTACCACAGAGATACTTTTCATTGTGAGAATATGGATTCTATAACTTCCTTTATACTCAAAAATTACTAAAAAATAAACAGTTTAAAAATGTGAATCTATAATAGAGTGCTATAGTCATGGATTACGACAGCGACAATTCTGAAACCTATGCAGAATTCCCTGATGAAATCATCGAGGAACTCATAGAAAATAGTCAGCTCATAAGTATATCAAAATTCAAGGAGCATATCGCTCATGAACCAGAATTTTATGGTATCAAGAATATATCTTCATTTGAACTCCTCGAGATATTCAAGTCGCCTCCAAAATCTACTGGTTCAAAAAAATATTATATGAGCGAATATCAACATGAACTTTTTGAGGATATCTGTTCTACTATTTTTTCAAAAACTTATAATAGCATGTATTACAATACAGTGGCAAATCAAATATTTAAGAAAATTTATGTTTAAAAAATTTTAGATAATAACGTCGGGTTCTTTTTATAAAATGTAGCTATTTTAGAAGCCTCTGCCGAAATGAGAACAGTTGATAATCCAGATTTCTCAGATAAGTAAACAAGGGTGAATTTTTTGTCATTCGTTTGTTTAGCTATGTAATAAATTATTCCGTATAATTCTTTATCTTTTAATGGGCTACTTAGGTAGTCTCTAAGGTCACGTTTAATCTTATTTAGTTTTTTTGTTATAACTTCAGGTATGTCTATGTCACTAGATGAACCAATCGGTATTGATATATATTTTTCAAATCCTGTTCCAATAAAAATGTCTTTAAGAATAAAATTATAAGAATAAGCTTCTCCTATTTGTATGTCAAACATCGATACTAGTTTTTGAATATTTATCTGTAATTTATTATACACCATAGGATAGTAAATACACCAAAGAGCTAAAGCTTGTTTTTCTTTTCCTCGGACATCTGATTTAATTTTAATTACATTGTACCACATTGACAAAATTTCATTCCTGATCCTTTCAAATATAATAGGGTTATATTTAGATGATAAAGCGTCTAAAATTTCATTCATTTTTTTAAGATTGTTACTCATTTTAAGTTGTTCTGGATCGCTAATAGACCATGTATTCAATTTAGAAAGGTCTCTTTTAATCTCTTTTCCATCTTTCATTATCGTTACAAATATATTACCAGGTTCTATAAATGTACTTTTTGAAAAATTAAGGTCTTGTTTATAACTTTTGAATGGATTTATAGTAGAAGAAGATTCTGATGCTCCGCAAATTTGACATATCTTTTCATGATTCGAATAAATTAAGGAACTCGAATGACATAATTTACAAGTATCATGTTGAGGAGCCTCAATAGGTCCAGTTTTAATTTCTTCTTTAATAAATCCCTGTTTATCAAGACAGTTTATAAGATATTGACGACGGTCTTTTACATTTTTGATACTATCTATCTTTTTTTTAAGAAGCAATGCCGTTAATTGCTTAGACATTTAAGATAAGTAAATATTTTTAATTAAATTTGTAAAAAAACATTTATTAATCTTAAATGTACGACTTAATCGCCGAAGCTGTTGTTGTCGGTGTAATGACTATTATTTTTGGTAATATAGCGGGATTTTTAATAGGTCCTCTTTTTAAGGTCGATTTACCCAAGGTTTGTAGCACCTGGAATAAATTTTATACAATGGAAATTACACTTTTTGTAACAGGTGTTCTTATACATCTTTTTTGCGAATACTCTGGTATCAATAAGTGGTATTGTAAAAATGGATTTGCATGTATGAGATAATTAATAGATGCAAATATTCAATTCTTTAGCTAAAATAATATAAAATGCTAAAAATGAAAAGAGCTATCAATAACATAGTTATATATGATAAAAATACTGAACGTTTCAATATTTCAGTGATAACAGGAGGATATGTAATGTTCTCTCCAAATATCAATTTTGTATAAATAGAGTCACCAAAGATGACATATATCAAATAAGAAATTAATAAAATATAAGCTAAAAATTTCATATTTGATATATGTAAAAACATTAACAATAAAGAGCCCATGCGGGGGATCGAACCCCGAACCTCAGGATTAGAAGTCCTATGCGCTATCCAATTGCGCCACATGGGCTCTTTATTGTTTAATCAATGTTCTTAATCATATTTTTAAAAAAATCAGGTACTATAAAATTATTTTTAACTATATCTGGACAAAAATTATTGACTTGTTTCTGGTCTTCATAATTACAACCTATTTGCAAATTATTAATATATTTATTTGCATACACAATTGAATTTTCTTCTCCCAATCTTAGAAAATTTGCTTGATAATACATAGCTAAAATATAATTAAACTTACTACCCCTATATTTTTTACAAACTTTACTTATTGCACTTTTTAGGCCGTTGCACCCTTTGGGTTGCGAATTACACGCTTCTTTGCAGGTGGCTTTACCGGTTCCTTTGGGGAGTCCTCGACCGTGTCTGCATCAGGAACTACAGTCTTAACAGGCTCCGGTGTTGGTTCAGGAACTACAG
>TARA_B110000483_G_scaffold48191_1_pt1 | contig 18335 bp, 14 predicted proteins | sample TARA_B110000483 | Tara Oceans TARA_B110000483 (sample SAMEA4398176) | marine metagenome | biome: Polar Biome; feature: [SRF] surface water layer (ENVO:00010504); material: water (ENVO:00002006), including particulate matter (ENVO:01000060) such as... | depth 5 m
TTATGGATTGGTCACTTGCTCATGGGGTAAGGTAGAGACTTATACATAATATAAAAAAATTAAATTAATCTTTATTAAGACTCTACCAATGAAAATAGCTACTATTGTAGGAGCGAGGCCGCAATTTATAAAGGCGGCAACCGTATCACGAATTATACAAAAAAGGGATGATGTTCAGGAAATAATTATACATACAGGGCAGCATTATGACTCTAACATGTCTGAGGTATTTTTTTCCGAACTAGAGATTCCTGTACCAGACTTTAACCTAGCCACTGGCGGCTTATTGCATGGGCAAATGACAGGTCGACAGCTCGAAGCTATTGAAGAAATTTTGATAGACGAAAAAGTGGAGTCAGTCTTAGTCTATGGAGATACTAATTCTACTTTATCGGCGGCATTAGCTGCGGCCAAACTTAATATTCCAGTATTTCATATTGAGGCTGGGTTAAGGTCTTTCAATAAAAATATGCCTGAAGAATTAAATAGGATATTAACGGATCACTTAGCTGAATTATTATTTCCTCCCACACAAGTTGCCTTAGATAATCTAGCGAACGAAGGCCTATTAGGGGATAAAGCTGAGCTATCTGGTGACGTCATGTACGATGCAGCACTTTTTTATTCAGATAAAGCAGAGACTAAAAAATCTTTGTTGGGCGAAATAGGCGTTCAGCCAAAGTCTTATGTGTTAACAACCATACATCGCGCTGAAAATACTAATGATGAGCATCGATTAAAATGGATTGTGGGGCAACTAATTAAAGCTAGCAATGAAATACAAATTGTTCTGCCTTTGCATCCTAGAACAAAGAAATTGCTTATTGAGCATGGTTTGATGAAGAGTTTATTGAAATCTATCATCATCATTGACCCGGTTGGTTACCTAGAAATGGTTTTATTAGAAAAATATGCAAAACTTATTGTTACTGATTCTGGTGGCGTTCAAAAGGAAGCTTATTTTCATCATATACCTTGTATTACGCTTCGCAATGAGACTGAGTGGGTGGAGTTAATAGAGAATGGAAGCAACCGTTTATGTGAATTTTCAGGTAATAATTTGTTGAATATGATTTGCAAAAAGTATGACGATATTAAGGTAGATTTTAAGCTTTATGGAGCAGGTAGAGCAGCAGAATTAATAGTAGATAAAATTATCCAACATATGGGCTTAAAAAAGTTATAAATGCAACAACAAAGTGCTAGTAACCCCGCAGACTTTTAGGGGAAGTAAAAATATAATTTGTTTAGGTAGATGTTTTGAGAAGAAAATAAGAAATATAAAAAATTGTTTAACAACTCAAAGAAGAAGATAAAAATGAGCGCCTAAAAAAGCCGCATACAAGAACTTAATGCAAGATAAGGCTCAAAAAAATTAATGTTAATTAGCATTAAAAAATTATTTTTCAAAGAAAATTTATTATGACAATAACTGTTATAAATTTTGGTTTAGGTAATATAGCATCAGTATCAAATATGATACGTAAAGTTGGCGGTGAAGTTAACGTCTGCAATACACCTGATAATTTACGATATGCAGAGAAGATCTTGTTACCAGGTGTCGGTTCGTTTGATTGCGGAATGCAGTTATTAAAAAAAGGCGGTTGGCTAAATGTACTTCGTGAAGCGGTAATAGAAAGGCAAGTGCCTATTTTAGGTATTTGTTTAGGCATGCATTTAATGTGTATCAGTAGCGAAGAGGGGAAAGATTCTGGTTTAGGTTGGGTAAAGGCCGAGGTAAAACGATTTGATCTAGATAATTTGGGTAAATTGAAAGTTCCACACATGGGATGGAGTACAATTAAAACAATAAAAGAAAACCCTCTGCTTGATGAAGTTACTCAAAATGAAAGATTCTACTTTGTGCACTCTTATTATGTAAAATGTAATGACGATAAGAATATTATTGCAACTGCTGAATATGGCGAGATATTCACAGCCGCGTTTCATTATAGAAATATTTTTGGAGTACAGTTTCACCCAGAAAAAAGTCATAGGTTTGGAATGAAGTTAATGAAAAAGTTTGTTGATCTACCATGCTAAAACATCGGGTTATTCCTTGTTTATTACTGAAAAATAACGGTTTAGTTAAAACAATTAAATTTGATAATGCTAAGTATGTGGGTGATCCAATTAATGCAATAAAAATTTTTAATGATAAAGAAGTTGATGAATTAATAGTTCTTGATGTTATGGCTAGTAAAGAGTGTCAGGAGCCCAATTTTGATTTGATAGAACAATTTGCCAGTGAATGTTTTATGCCTTTATGTTATGGAGGCGGAATTAAAAATCTCGAGCAGGCTCATCGTCTATTTGATATCGGTATAGAGAAAATAAGTATACAAACATCGGCAATTGAAAATCTAAGTTTTATCACTAGGCTTGCAAATAGATTTGGTAGTCAAAGCATTGTTGTTTCAATTGATGTTAAAAAGAACTGGAGGGGCGTAGGGAGATTATATGCCTCAGCGTATGGGAGAAATGCACATATAGAGTGGCCTACCTTTGCTAAAAATGCAGTGGACTCTGGAGCAGGCGAGCTTCTGATTAATAGTGTAGATTGTGATGGTATGATGAAAGGGATGGACCTAAAGATAATCAAGGAGATCGTTAGTATTGTCGATGTACCTGTTGTCGCTGTCGGTGGGGTAGGTGATTTAAATGATATTAAGCAAGCAATTGAAGTCGGTGCATCAGCTGTAGCTGCAGGTTCTTTTTTTGTTTTTCATGGACCACACAATGCAGTATTGATTACATACCCTGAATACCAAAAACTGGAAACGTTATTAGGATGAAAAATGGATTCTGATAAACCGACTCAAACATGCCGACGCTGTGTAATGGATAGTAGTGCTGAGGAAATAACTTTTGATAATGATGATTTTTGTAGCTTTTGTGTTGAGTTTATTGAGCGCAATAAATGGGTTTTAGAAAGTAATGAAGCATTACGTGACCAAAAGCTAAAAAATTTTATAACTGAAGTAAAAAAAGCTGGTCAAAGAAAACCCTATGACTGTATTGTTGGTGTATCTGGTGGAGTCGACAGCTCATGGGTTCTTGTGAACGCAGTACGACACGGTTTGCGGCCCTTAGCAGTTCATATGGATAATGGCTGGAATTCTGAACTTGCTCAAAATAATATAGCTAACCTGATTCAAAAATTAGACATAGACTTATATACCCATGTCATCAACTGGGATTTGTACAGAGAGCTAATGCAAGCATTTTTTGATGCAGACGTGATTGACGTCGAACTTCTTTACGATAATGCGATGCTATGTGTAAATTATAAGCTAGCGGAAAAATATAAGATTAAATATATTTTATCAGGATCCAATCAAGCTACTGAAGGCATGAATATGCCAAAAAATTGGAATTGGATTAAATTCGATAAACGCAATATAAAAAATATTGCTAAGCAGTTTAGTGAGGCAAATATCTTTGCTTACCCTGCCATAGGGACACTAGACTTGATCTGGCATAAGTTAATAGGTCGCCGGCATTGGTACTCATTTTTAGATTATACAGATTTCAATAAGCAGGATGCCATAGATAGTCTAGTGAAAGAATTTGCATATAAACCATACCCCTACAAACATTATGAATCGGTATTTACCAGATTTTATCAAGGGTATATTTTGCCTAGAAAATTTGGGGTTGATAAAAGAAAATTACATTTTTCGACACTAATCATTATGGGTCAGATGTCTAGAGAAGAAGCACTTGAGAGTCTTGATGAATTGCCCTACGCCTCTGAGAAAGAGCTTGAAGAGGACAAACGATATTTTATAAAAAAAATGGGTTGGACAGAAGCCCAATTAGTTGATTATATTAGTCGAGCTGAAGTGAGCCATTCTTCCTATCCATCGGAAAAAAAAATGTGGGAGTTTTTTTTAAAGATGTACAAGCTTTTTTTTAATTGAAATAGCCATGATCATTAAATTTAATATGCAGCTTCATAAGATATGAACAATAAAAATAATGCAATAGGGTATTTCATAGGAATTACAAAACATGTTTGCTAGCTTAATACATCTTTTTCTGCAAGAGCCTGAAGATTAAGATGCCTATTTCTGTGTTATATATCCATCATAGTGGTTATTTCGGTGGTGCCTCTCGAAGTTTATTGGAGATGATTGAAGCTATTCCTGATAAAGAGATTGAACCCTTTTTGTTAACACAAACTGGTCGAGTTGGAGCGATATTTCGCGAGCGAGGTATAGATGTAATTGAAACATTTGGGATCTCTCAGTTCGATCACACACGCTACGGCCACTACCGCTCTTTTAGATGGCTGATTTTATTGAGAGAAATATTTTATTTTCCATTTACGGTATTAGCTATAATTAAAGCGAGACTTAAATGGAAAAATATTGAAATTATTCATATCAACGAAGTTACTAATATTCCTTCTATTATTTTAGTAAGATTATTTTTTAAGTGTCCCATTTTCATACATGTTCGATCAGTGCAGCAAAATGAAGACTGTTCTTATAGAAAAAAGTTAGTAACTTGGATATTGGGTTTAGCAAAAAAAGTCATTGCAATTGATATTAGAGTTAAAAATAGTCTGCCAATAGAACAAGAGGTCGATATTATTCGTAATGGACTTAATAAAATAAATAACAATAAAACAGCTAAATATTATCTAAAGGGTAATTTTAAAAAAGAAGTAATGACAATTGCCTTTATCGGAAGCTTAACAAAAATGAAAGGCATTTATGAGCTCTTAACTGCAGTAAAACTTTGTGCCGAACGAAAAGTAAATGTGAAACTTTTAATAGTTGGTAAAAAACCTAAAAAGGCTTTGAGAGCTGAGACATATATTCTTAATAAACTAGACTTGACTTCAAATACGAGGGACTTTTGCCGAGACTTCATTGCGAAAAATAGTTTAGGAGACTTTATCGATTTTTGTGGTTTTACGCTGGAAATAGAAGACATACTTAATGAAACTGATGTGGTTTGTTTTCCTTCACACTTAAATGCTGTCGGTAGGCCGGTCATAGAGGCAGCATTGCATAAATTACCTAGCATAGTTGCTATTGACGATGAGGAGGATGATATGATTTTTCATCAAAAAACAGGACTGCGTATTAAAGAAAAAAGTGCCGAAAGTTTATTCCATGCGATAAATTATTTTTATATGCATCCACAAGAGATTAAAAGAATGGGCGCTAATGCGTATAAATTAGCTCATACTAAATTTGATATCAGGTTCAATTCAAAAAAAATGTTAGCTTTATACAAAGAAGTTTTAGGAAACAGCAAATAGACTAGAATAATTTTTATTTTTTGGATAGTTTATTTTTATAATTATAGAATAAATTAGGCGAAATTATTTTCATAGTTATCGAAATAAGAGCTCATGTAGATATTAATCTAGTTGAAGTTGACACATTCTAATTAATTGAAAATAGATTTTTTTAAAAATATGTTATTACATCCAATTGCGGTGACGGTAAATTTTTTTTCAACAACAGCGCTTTTTATTATTGCTAGCCTGTGTGGTATGGAAGAACTATCTGCTGAAATAGCTATTGCACAAGGAGCAATTATTGCTGTTTTTTTGTGCTTATCTGGTAATGCTCGTAGTTTGATTTTATCAGATCAAACCGATGATAGTGAACAGAATATATACAGGTTTAGATTATTTATGGTTCTGCCAGCAGTTTTGGGATCGTTCTATTTGTCGAGCACTATTATAGAAATTTCAGCAGAACTTATATGTATATTAATTTTAAGAAAAGCAAGTGAATGGCTTCTAGAAATAGAGTTAGCCCATAAAGAAAAACATAATTCTTCGCGTTTTGCATATATATACATATTTACCAACGCTTTCAGTTTTCTGATTATTTTTATACATTTTATTTCACAATCTACCAAGGAAACAATTTATTTTAGTTTGTTTTTTTGGGCCTTGATACCAGTTTTATTTTTACTACCTAAAATTTGCAAGTCGGATGATAGAAAAAAAGACAATTTTAAATTCATAAAATATATCCCCAGCACGGGTTCAAGTGCGATTATTGGAATAACAGTGTATGTTTTTCGAGTACTGGTGGTTTTATTGGCGGGTAAAGCAATAGCTGGTCAAATATTTACAGCTTATGCTTTAGGAGGCCTTGCTTGTGCAATATATACATACGCAATAGGACCCACTATATTTTTAAAAAATCAAAATAAATCTGAAAAAATTGCATTAATATCTTCAGTCGCTTTAATCGCTGTCGGTCTTGCCTTTGCTTTAGGTTCTAGGTTTGTAGAACAAAACCTTTTTTCTTCACTGTTTGTAGACGCAGTAATTTTTTCGATAGTGGGAGGGGGAGTAATGTTATTTGCGCAATATAAAAAACTACATATAATTCATATATTTAAGAAAGATGTTTTTATTCCGGATACATTAGCAAATATTCTTTTTCTATCGTCAGTCCCTTTTGCTTTTTATTATTTTGGCAGTGGGTCATTAAGCTTCTTTTTTTTATGGTCGGCATTACTCAATTTAATATTGTATTCTGTAGTAACTATGAGAATAAAAATTTTTAGGGATGCTTAAAAAATTGCAGCAACTGTATAAAGAGTCTAATTTCTTTCATCTTCAAGCGGTATGCTTATTTCTATTTTTGTTCCCTTTGTTTTTTCAATTATCTGGTTCGATATTCATAAGTGACGAAATAATTTTCAACTCCCAGGGCCGCTTAAATTTGGTTCCATTACCAATCTCAGTAATAACTTGCTTCATTGGTATAATAATTATGCTTCGCTATGAGGATAGTTATAGTGGAGTTGGTTTCATATTTTCAATATTCATGTTGATGATGCTATCCACTTTGATAACTACGGATAACCAAGGGGAAGTGGGATTAGAAAAACATATACTACTTATACAATTTCTGCTTCCAATGTTTGGCTTGGTATTAGGACATACATATTTAGAACCCAAATCTGACTATTTAAAATTTGAAGCGATCGCTTTGTATGTATTACTAATAATCATACCTATTGAAGTGGTTGCGACGTTGATAAATAATACGACCATACTTACGCCAACGTTATATATTTTTTCTCTGTACCAACACATACAGTATTTGCCTGTAGTTTTTGTTAGTTTATATTTCCTCTCGATTGTTACTCTTTTTGAAAATAAAAATTTAAAATATCTTATTTTATTTTTAGCTCCCTGGTTCGGAGCTTATGTTTTCGCTTCATCTTCGTTGATAACGGTGTTTGCCGCCTTAATTTTGATGATAGCGAGTTTGGTTATTTTATTATACAAAGGAAAAAAATGGGGGAGTTTAATTTTGATTACTTTATTTGCAACTTCTTCATTTAGCTATTATATGTCAGCGCAAAATTATAATTTTATTACTCCCACTAGCATTAAAGAGATGCACTTGGTCGAAGATAGCGTATTAACAGAACATAAAAAAAGCTCAATTATTGAGTTCGTAGAAGTAAAAAAAAATATAAAGAACAAATATAGTCAATTTGCTGTATATGAAGTATTACCGAAAAGTATTAAAGAGCGATTTGTTTATTGGGATTTTTATATGCAAGAAATACTAGCCAGTCCAAAAGTATTTTTATTTGGTCATAACACCAGACCTGATAGAGAGCTATATCCAAGTGCGCACAACTATTATCTAGATATCATTTATTATTTTGGTATTATCGCCTTGATCCCTTTTGTATATTTATTTTCAATATTAATCATCAAGACAGCAATAATATTGAAAGAAGGTAAAGGAACAATTGAATTATTTGCTCTTTTACTAGTGGTATTTTTTTTTATGGCGTTAGACAATTCATTAAAGGTGAGCTGTCGTCAGCCTTATTCAGGTATGGTGATCTTTTTTTTGATAGGAAAACTTTTATTGCAGTTTCCGGTTTCTTTAGACTTAAAATCAAAGTTTAGGGAGTGGTAAAATGCAATTAAATTACAAGAGAGAACCCATTAGCTTGTTGCAGATGAGTCGTGGATTACTATTCTTAAGTATGTTCATTTTATCTGGATTTGCTCTTAAGGAATATCAAGGGCAAAGCCATATTTATATTTTTTTTTCTTTTGCATCTTATTTATTAATTTATTTCGGTTTTAGGGAAAACGCTCTATTTTTCGATGGCTTCATAGGGATATTTCTTTGGCTTGGTTTTTGGTTAAAAGCAACAGTAAGAATTATATTCTTTGATGGTAAACCTTCTGTCTCAGCAGGTGAATTCAGTGGTACTGGTGCAGAGTATGATCAAGTACTTCTAATTAGCACATATGCATTTTTAGGTATTTTTATTGCAAGCTGGCTACGCCAAAAATATTTATTTACATATCCTAACAAAGTAGATGAGGTATCTCAGCCGGGCCTATACAATATATACGTAAAATATAGAAAACTAGTATTATCCATGTTTGTTCTAATGTTTGTGAGTGTAGCTGCCACCAATGCATTACTGGGGATTTATCAGCGTGGAGAAATAACCCAAACTATTTTACCTTATGGGCTAAATGGGATTTTTAAGTGGTTATTGCTTTTTGGATTAGCTTCATTTTCGGCAATATTACTGAAGTTTGAATATCTAGTTGAAAAAAAAACAACTTTTCTAGTTGCCATTATTGCATTATCAGAAAGTTTTGTTAGTAACTTATCTTTACTTAGTAGAGGTATGATTCTCAATTCAAGCAGTCTAGGCTATGGCGTTCTAAGAGGATTTAAGTTTTGCAAAATTAAACCTAATTTTCGCTTTTTTCTTGGTTGCTTTGTAGGCTTTATCTTTTTATTTGCTAGTTCAGTTTTAGTTGTAAATTATATTAGAGTGCTATCTTATACATCGGAATTATCAGGAGAAAAGCTAATCAAACAAAAGAATGATTTAATTTATAGCACCCAGAAAGACTCTAGAATTTTATTCATTGATCGCTGGGTTGGTCTTGAGGGTGTTATGTCGGTGTCTAGCTACCCTAATAAAGGATGGGACCTATGGCGACAAGCTTGGCAAGAAAAATACTCAGAAAACACAACTAGTTTTTACGATATCAATCTGATTAATTCAAAGTATCAGTACATAAAAAATCATCATTATGTTTCGCTACCTGGTATAGTTGGATTTTTATTTTATCCTGGTTCTTATCTTTTTCTGTTTGTCTGCATGATACTGATCAGCTTGAGTGCATCTTGTTTTGAGATATTTATATATAAATTTGGCGGAAAAAATATAATTCTCTGTTCTCTACTAGCGCAAGTTATTGCATTTCGATTTGCAAGCTTTGGATATGTTCCTGCGCAGAGTTATTTATTATTTGGAACTATTTTTTTAAATATTGCGATCATCTATATAATAGAAAAAATACTAAATATCCGCTGTAAGCCATGCAAATAGTTCAAATATATTGGTAGTAATAAAGTAAAGCTTAAGGTGCAGGTTAATTTATAGGACTTGAAAATTAATGCGTATTCTCTTGGTGACACAATACTTTTGGCCCGAATCTTTTATTATCAATCAATTAGTGACAGCATTGTCTAAAAAAGGACACCATCTTGTCGTTTTAACTGGAAAACCAAATTATCCTGAAGGTGAGGTCTATCCAGGTTACAAAAAAAATGGAGTACAGCATGAGATGATGGCCGATATACAAATAATACGGGTGCCCTTAAGGCCGAGAAAATCTGCTAACGCCATAGCACTCATATTGAATTATTTCTCCTTTATTTGGTCAGGTTTAATACGTTTTCCATTCTTAGTTAAGAATAAAGAATTTGACGAGATTTTAGTTTTTGCACCCTCACCAATCACCTCTGCTATTCCAGCTATTCTACTCAAGTATCTAAAGGGGGCTCACTTAACAATATGGGTGCAGGATTTATGGCCAGAAAGTCTCTCTGCAACGGGCTTTATTAAAAATAAGTTTGCATTAAAATCAGTTGGTTTTTTAGTCAAATTTATTTATGCAGCTGCTGACACCTTATTAGTTCAATCGAAAGCATTTATTAAACCAGTGAGCACTTTATCCAGCAAAGATAAAATAGTTTATTTCCCAAACACTATGAATAATATTGAGGAAATTGAGTATGAATCAAGTAATTTATTGCCACCACATCTACAAGAGTATTTGGACAACTATTTTTCCTTAGTATTTGCTGGCAATGTAGGAAAAGCCCAATCAATAGAAACTTTAATCGGTGCGGCCCAGCAATTGATTGACTTTCCTAAGATTCGAATAATAGTCGTGGGATCAGGGAGTATGCTGGAATGGGCAAAGAGTGAAGTTCAGAATCGCGCTTTAAAAAATATAGTTTTTACAGGCAGTTTTCCAATAGAAGTGATGCCACCTCTTTTTGCTAAAGCAAAAGCATTATTAGTGACACTCAATAGTTCAGAAATATTTACTTATACAATCCCGAGTAAGGTACAAGCATACATGAATGCAGGACGGCCTATTATTGCAAGTATTAATGGCGAAGCAGCGAGAGTAATACAGGAAGCTCAAGCTGGCCTAATATGTCCAGCAGAGGATCACCAGGCTTTAGCGGCAAAGATAATTCAGTTTTTTAATATGTCGAAATGTGAGCGGGACATTATTGCTGATAACAGCAAAAGATACTTTCTTGAAAATTATGAGATGCAGAAACAGTGTGAAAAATTAATTGAAATTTTACAAAAAAAAATTGAAATTAAGAGACAGGCATCGAAATGAAAGTACTAATTTTGGGCGCGACGGGCATGCTAGGTAACGCCGTATTTAAAGTGTTATCGAGGGAATCCAGTTATCAGGCCTGGGCAACGCTGCGTGATCCAGAATGGCTCGTTTATTTTAATGAGCTAGAACAAAGCAAGCTAATCAGTAACATTGATGTTTCAGATATTATAAAATTAGAAGAGATTGTAACTGAAGTTAAAGCTGATGTTTTAATTAATTGCGTTGGTGTAATTAAACAACTGGATAAGACTAATGACCCTTTAACAGTTCTGCCTATCAATGGATTGTTCCCCCACCAATTAGCGAACCTTTGTTCAAAAACTGGTAGCAGATTGATACATATCAGCACAGATTGCGTTTTTAGTGGCCGTAAGGGAATGTACAAAGAGGAGGACCTTTCAGATGCTGAAGACTTATACGGTAAGTCTAAGCATATAGGAGAATTGCAGGATAAAGCTCACGCTATAACATTGCGCACATCCATTATTGGTCACGAGTTAAATAGTAATAACTCCTTAGTAAATTGGTTTTTGTCACAACATGGCATAGTGAAGGGCTATGAAAAAGCAGTTTTTTCTGGCTTTCCAGCAGTTGAGCTGGCAAATATTATCAGGGACTATGTCATTCCACGACCAGATTTACAGGGTTTATTTCATGTATCGTCAGACCCTATAGATAAATATTCGTTATTAAGTTTAATAGCGGATAGGTACCATAAAGATATAAATATTATTAGAGATGATAAGTTTGAAATTGATCGCTCCTTGAACTCTGATAAATTCAAAAAGGCTACAGATTATGAGCCACCAAGTTGGCCTGCATTAGTCAACAATATGTACCTCAAAAATAGAGAATAAAATGGCAAGGTATCTAAAATAAATGCAGAACTAATAAGTAAGTTCATAGTTTTATTTCTAGGCTATTGTTCTATTTACATATTTGGCCGAAAAAGAATTGATAATTTGGCTAAAAAAATTAGATACGCCAGAGTTCGTTAAAATTATTTCCATGCTTTCAGTATAAATTTAAGTGCGCAAATAACGGACATTATTCCTATGTGTTGTTTGGATAAATCTATATTAGAAAAATAGACACTTTTCATTGTAGCTGATAGTAGGGCGTGTATTTAATGTGTTATTTAGTAATAGATTGTTACTATTAATTAATAGCTTATAGCGTTAGCATATTGAGTAAAAACTCAAGGTCATTTGACACGAAAAAGAAAATGATTTGAAAATTTTATTTATTGCATATTATTTTCCACCGTTAAGCTCTCCAGGAGCAATGAGGTCCAGTGGCTTTGCAAAGTATTTAAATATCTCTGGTGATCAAATTACTGTTATTATTACAAGAGGGTGCAAAAAAAATGGATAAGCCTACACTTTCTGACGTTGAGAAGTTTTGGAATGATAATCCACTTTTCACTGGAGAGGTAACATTTGATGAGTCTAATATTGGCGCATTTTTTGACTCTCACGATGATACATATTTCAATGACGTACTTGCAGGAATTAACTTACAAGATATATTTTATTTTCCTGTTAGTGACGATAAGGTATTAGATTTAGGTTGCGGTATTGGATTTTGGAGTAGTCTCTTTGTATCACGTTTCGCTGTGACTAATTTGACCTCTGCGGACCTGACATCAGAGGCATTAAGGTTATGTAAACTAAGAGTTCCCTTAACTGTTGTTAAAAAAGAAAATGCTGAAAAACTATCGTTTATTGAAAAAAAGTTCTCGCATATAAATTGCCAAGGTGTAATACACCATACACCTGATACTCAGAGTTGTTTAAATGAAATATATAGAGTTTTGGACATAGGCGGTACAGCGTCAATTAGTGTTTACTATAAAAATAGTATTCTAAACATTGCCAGGTTTTCGATGCCCCTGGTTAAAATTTTGGCAAAATTATTTTTAAAAAATATAGGAAGAGGAAGAGATTTTTCCAAAGTAAACACTATAGATGATTTGGTACGGTATTACGACGGTAATGAGAATCCTATAGGTAAAGCCTACAGCAAAAAAGAGTTTGAGCAGATGCTAAGACAAGCTGGATTTAGTTCTATTAAATTTAAGTTTTTCTTTTTTCCTTTTAGATTTTTTAGATTCAAATTCCCAGATTTCTTACAATCAATTCTAGTCTCGCTATTTCCCTTTATGATTATAGCAAACTTGAAGAAGTAATTTATAACGTTAATACGCATACTATCAGGTCTTATAGCAGCTACTCCGGCCTACCTTGTTGGTATAGGTCGTTATGTTTTAGAAGTTTTAGGACTCTTATTCTAATTAGTATTTTTATTGTTTGGTCTGCAAATAGGAGAGACTAGCGATAAATATAGGTATGCATATGATGACTGATAATATATAAAGTAATGCACAAAAAAGAATGAATTGGGAAATAAAAAAAGAGCTAGGTTTGATTAGTAAAACAATAATTAAAAAGGATTATACGTCCAGTCCAAAGACCACCACAGCGGAACTGATACCGTAAAAATAAATGACCAAAGTGCTATCTTTTTCTTCACACTCATATAATCTTTTTCTATTGTTTTGGATTCTTGCTACGCTTAAGTAGATTATTTTACCACTTTGTACAAAACAGCTTCATCTTCTTTTTTGTTTTTAGTTTGAATTATTTGCTTAAGATTAAAACCACTCAAGTTTCCAAGATATTCTGAGTTATTATTTTTATTAATAGTTAGAATGTAATCAAAATAAAGGTAACTTTTAAAATACTTTTGAGAGATTTTGTCTGTATTGCAGCTATCTTTTTTTAGTTTTAATTTCTTCATATCAATTTTTTTCGTTTCTAAAAAGCATACAGTTAAATGAGCTGCTTCACTTGTTAAATAATAAAAAGCTGCTCTATCGTTTACCAGCACTGTACTTTTTTCTGGAACTTTCTGTACAGACAAAAGTGAAATATCTTTAATATATGATTTATTGCGAGACGTCGTTACCCCATCTAATAAATTGTATGTCAAACATAAAGCAACAATCGCTAGCAATAACTTATTTTTATTCAGGTATAACCGTTCAATACCAGTCACTATATAAAATGATAATAGTAAAAATAAGCTGATTGATGTCAGCACAATATATCTACTGGAAATAAAATGCTCTTTAAGTATAAATACAAACATTATCAATGTATTAAGTATCAAAAAATATGCAAGAAAGTTGCGGTATAGGTTGTTAGATAATTGAGAGGAATTTTTAAACGATACTAGAAAAATTAAGATATAGGAAACCGAAAATCCTTCAAAAATTTTATAAATTAACAACGATAAAAAGCCAAAAAATAGGATAAACGCAGCGTATTTTTCTGAATATGCATTTAAAACGTGATGCTCTAAGATATCAGCAGAAAAGGTGAGCTTATCAAAAATGAAATTTAGGTTTATAAAATTGAAAACATGATAAATTTTTGAAAATTTTTCCATGCTTAAATTTTCGATGAAAGGAATCGCAGCCAGAAAAATTATTGGTATAAAAAAGCATGAAATAAGCTTTCTGATTACCATTTCTTCCCGTAAATTTTTTGATAACAACAAAAAAAAAGGAACAGTGATTAATAAAAAAACCCCTTCTATGCGAAAAAAAATGGCAAGTATCATGAAAATTTGCCACAACGTCCCATGGATTATACGTGATGAATTCATGAAAACCATGAAATGGTATAGCGCTAAACATACGAATGCCCAGTAACCAGGATCACGAATTATGTAGTCACGGTATTCCAATATAGGTAAGAAGCAAAGAATTAGTAAAGCTGTGATCTTTAGCTGTCTTGACACGGAGAAAATTAAGCTAGATATCAAAATGAGTGCATCAGTTAATATTACAAAAAAAACACTATTTAAGATTAATGCGCTTAATTCTAAAGGAATGGATGTTATTTTTTGAAAAAAGGCGATTATTATTGAATAAAACGGCCAATTATAGGAAGCAAAGGCTGCATCCATATTGCCGCTCAGAAATAATTCAGCGGTTTTTAAGTATAAAATTCCATCTTTGTTAATGATATCATCAAAATAAACTGCGTACAGCGAAAATATTAAGCTGGCAATAGCAGTAAAAACACGTATCTGTGTCAAATTATAACGCACTAAATTATTATCAATATTCAACATTACCTAATGATCCCCTCAGTAACTTTAAAAAATTGTCAAGGACATCCACTTTACTTTTTACAAAAGAGGCTGTCATATGTTCACTATCTCCATAGATTGGCATTAAATTATCATCTAACGGTGTGCACACAGCATTAGGGCAGATTTTGGTAGATATGAAGTATTCCAAGCAGAAGATTTATTTAATTAATTTACCATGCCAATTTTTTATTTAAATTACTTAACAACCTAAATTAACTGTTTCTCTTTAAGTTAAAAATAATCATAAGTTTTAAGAAACTATTCAAGTGTATAGCTTTAAAGCTATCATTACACATGAAAATTTAAAAAAAATAACAGACAAAATATCCTCTTATGAGAAAAAGATGTAAGATCTCTTGCATTAATACGGAGATTTAATTTGAAGATATTACTCCGCTCTGTAATTGCAGGAATATTATTCTCACCAATTATATCTTTGGCAACCGCTAGCGCAGAGGATGCAGGGTAAATCCTGTAACAGATTAAACCCGAAATAAATAGAATAGAGCCAACAAAACTCATTCCTATACCCGATGCAGATGATGGTATAAAACCTAAAGATTTTTCTGAAGGTGAAGTTGACTTTGAACCACCGGCCTAGCCCGAGCTAGTTAATAAAATGAGGAAAGAATATCTTGAATACTTTGCTTGAGACACCAAAGCTGAGATTAATGACGATTGTTGGTACTCGTCCTGAAATCATTCGTCTGTCACGTACGATTGCTAAGCTGGATGAATATTGTGATCATATATTTGTCCATACGGGTCAAAATTATGACTACGAACTAAATCAGATTTTTTTTGATGATTTAGGACTGAGGACCCCAGATGTGTTTTTAGAGTGTGCAGGAGCGACAGCTGCTGAATCAATTGCTCAAGTGATCAGCAAGTCTGATAAAGTTCTCGCGGAAAAAGCTCCTGAAGCAATATTGATTCTTGGCGATACAAATAGTGCAATGGTGGTTATCCCTGCTAAACGACGTAAGATCCCGATATTTCATATGGAAGCAGGTAATCGTTGCCACGATCTCCGTGTTCCTGAAGAGATCAACAGAAAGATTATTGACCATACCTCTGACATAAATATGCCATATAGTGATATTGCGAGAGAGCACCTTTTAAAAGAGGGCGTTAAGCCTGAATTGATTGTAAAAACAGGTAGCCCGATGTATGAGGTCATTTCTTTTTATAAAAGAAAAATTGAATCGTCTAACGTTTTAGAAAGGTTGAATCTGAACAAATATCAATACTTTGTTGTCAGTGTTCATCGTGAAGAAAATGTCGACTCCGAAATTAATATCCAGAATTTTGTCCAGACGTTAAATCGCCTTGGGGATATGTATAAATACCCTATCATTGTATCTACACATCCAAGAACGCGTAAGAAAATTGAAGAGTTAGATTTGCAATTCCACCCACTGGTAGATCTTCAAAAACCGCTTAGCTTCAGTGATTATATTAATCTTCAGATCAACGCTAAAGCTGTATTGAGCGACAGCGGAACTATCACCGAAGAGTCATCAATCTTGAACTTTCCCGCAATCAATATTCGAGATGCACATGAGCGTCCAGAGGGTATGGAAGAAGGTGCGGTTATGTTTACTGGCATGAAGAGTGATAGAGTCCTTCAAGCGTTAAATATACTAGAGAACCAGTCTAGGGGGGAAGTTAGAAATATTAATATCGTTAAAGATTACATAGCCCCTAATGTGTCCGAGAAAGTTGTGCGTACTATTCTTAGCTATACTGATTATATAAACCGGTTTGTTTGGAAGAAATTTGATTAATGAGAATTCTGATTCTTTTTGATGACAATGGCACGATTAATTTTAGGCTATTCTCATGTGAATAGTTTCAAAGAATTGAACCACCTTGAAGTGCATAGGATCCATAAAGATATAAATAAATTTGCAATCTACAACACTTAAATCGTTTAAAATCTATTTAGTTTGGTTATTCCCATTCATGATTGTTGCAAATTTGGAAAAATAGTTCTCTCAAGAATCTTCAAATAGCTTTAACTTTAATCTTAGCTAACGTTTACCTCTTCGCCAATCCCAAGGGGCTACGCGGTTCTCATCAGCCCAAAGTCCAATCCTTCTAGTTTTAGCTTTATCTTCGAGCTTATAAAGTATCTCATTATCAGTATATTTTTTGTATACCTAGGCTATATCTTGCCTAACTAGTTCATTATTGACATTCTGATTATCAAGAAAAACGTCGCCAACGGTTCTTCCACACCTATCTTTGGTTTATATTTCTACGAGAATTTTTTTCTGAAAAACTAATTTAGCTAATATTTTTTTTGCGCTGTTACCAAATGGCTGTTTTCTTTCGGGTGTGTCTATACCAGCTAACCTGATCCTTATTTTTTTATTTGAATCGGTGAGAAGAGTGAGAGTGCCACCATCAGCTATCTTAATTATCTTACCTCATATGATTTCTGCCTGTACTGAAAGACTGAATACTGCGATTAGTGTAATTAGAAACAGTTTTAATTTAGTCATATGGTTGAATATTACGTTTATACGTATATATATCGATTAATCTAACTAAATGATGTAATCACTAGCAACAATGGTTAGTACTGATACAAATATTAACCAAGATCCAACACCATATTTTCTAATGAATTCTGAAGCATCTGGTTTTTCAGCTAAACTTTCAATTTTTTTACGACCAGATATATACATGAAGCAATAGCTTAGGAATAAAACTATAAATTTGACTATTGATTCTGTGGCCATTTAAAGCACCTCAAGGAGGACATAGCTTTGATGAGGGAATAACTGAAGAAGGCGTTTTCTTGGCATTCACAACCAAGCAACAGCTTTAAAGATAAAAGAATTCAACAGTTAATTGCTCACAATGAATGCACTAATAATATATATTTATTTCTTAGAAATAATAAAAATCTGATTATGAATATTTAGTGCTTCGTTACTAAAATCGCCTCAGGAGTGTTTATCGCTGGTTCTACCGCAAAAGATATAAGTCCAGTATCATCACCAAGTGAAATTTCAAAAGCATTAGTAGTCTTAAAAGATAAATCAAAGGTTGAGGTCGATTTAACAATTAGCGGCGATGAATAATTAACCACCCACCTGATACGACTTGCATTTTCACAATCGGTTGCATCGGTATTATCCGCCTTTAGTAATCTACCACCAACAGCGCCATTTGATGTTGTCCCTACACTAGTCCCAGAAAACGAAGCATCACACTCATTAAATGAAGCAATAATTGATTCTGTGGGAACAGGATTTTCATTACCAGCATCACCACACTCCCATGCCATCCCGAGCCGGGTATTAGTATTTGACAAGCTTCCATATAGATCATGGACATAGCCTGCGCTTCCTAAGGTCCCAGTATTTGCTATGATTTTATTAACTGTCCAGCAAGTTTTTCCTTGACCCGTTTTACCTCTCAAAACATTTGCAAACTGTTGAGTATGCGTAATCGAAATTTTATTAGAAATAAT
>TARA_B110000483_G_scaffold228141_1_pt1 | contig 18261 bp, 19 predicted proteins | sample TARA_B110000483 | Tara Oceans TARA_B110000483 (sample SAMEA4398176) | marine metagenome | biome: Polar Biome; feature: [SRF] surface water layer (ENVO:00010504); material: water (ENVO:00002006), including particulate matter (ENVO:01000060) such as... | depth 5 m
ATAGTTCTTTTTTCTTTTTGAAGCTGCCATCCAAAAAATTTAGAACCATCATATTGAATGACCAATTTATATCTATACCGCAAAATGAAAACAAAAGAGAAGAAAAAGAACGACTATAATTAAGGTGTATTCTTTAAACTTTATAGAGTAATAAGGGTAAATGCTTCTCGGGAATTTTTGTCCATATCCTCTCATTTCCATACATTCTGATAGTTTTTCAGTCCTCCATAAATTTAACAATAAGAAGTCTGAGATATATTTTGCTATATTAGATTTTTTTTTGAATAAATTTAATTTTGATTTATTTGATAATGCATTCTGGCCTCTTAAAAGATTTCTCCACTGATTTTGCATGTCAGGATATAGTCTAATTGTTAAGTCAAAAAATAATATATTCTTATCAAAAGATAGGCTTTTAATTGAGTATCTATATAATAGACTTCTTATTGCCGCTATTAGGTTATCCGTCTTTGATTTCATGATATATATATTCATAAGACTAATTAATATAAAAATCCTTAACGTTGCTGATAATACATTTTGATAAATTAAATTAATAGAATTAGAAGATATAATTAGTGAAATAATAAAAAATACAGAAGCACTCAAAGCCAACATAGACCATATTTTTTTTATCAACTGGTAAAGCTCAATTCTATTGATTAGAAAAAATAATAATGTTAAAAATAAATGAAAAAGTAGAAAATAAAAGTTTTTGGTTGATACCACTGAAATCGCAAAAAATAAAAATAGATAAGATCTAATTATTGGATTCATGTCAAAAAGAGAATTCTAATTTTATTGTAGGATTTTTATCGAAAACTAATGGTACTATTTTAATAGAATTAAGATTGCTAATTTTTTTTAGATATAATGCATCAATTGAAGAAATTATATGATTAACTATAATTGCTCCAGCAATAAATTTTCCTCGAATTGCTAATTGGTCACTTTTAATCCTTAGCTCTTCAAATTCTTTCATATTATCTTCTGAATCCCAACTCCATAATTGGTTATCATCGTATAATGCATCATGCTCTCTCCATCTTAAATGTTCAGCATCATGTAGTTCAGTCGTTAAATAATTCCCAATATCAACCCAATATTGTCGATTTTTCCCAAAAGATTTTATACCTGCATGCTCAGAAGCATATGTTTGGAATTTATATTCTATATGTTTTGAAAAACTATAAGAAGCAAGACATGTAACCCAGAGTGAAACTTCAGTTAAAATAAAGAATTTGTAATTCTTTTGATTCCCTAGTTCTTTTTGTCCCCAACCAGGTAAAATAGCTGATTGAAAAGGTGGATTCAAAAAGCTTTGAGGGTAAATAAAAGCTAGTGTGAAGAAAATTATAAGTATTCTTTTTTTGAACATTTTATTGGTCCTATAAACATAAAAGTTACAAAAGAGATCACAGCAAAAAAATCGCCATATTGACTATAAAAACTCTTTTTAGAATAGATTGGAACTTTTCCCATAAAAACTGCTTGTGTATTTAGCTCTTTTTTAATCTGCACTTTTCCGCTGGGCAAAATTATGCCTGATATACCTGTATTTCCAGACCTTACAATTGGTAACCTATTTTCAATTGCTCTCAAAATAGCTAAAGAAAAATGTTGATATGGACCAGAAGACATGCCAAGCCAACCATCATTAGCTTGTATCATTAAAATTTTAGCTCCTCTTTTTGAAAACTCCCTAGCATACCTTGGTAAACTGGACTCATAACATATTAAATCTGAAAATATAATATTCTTCCATTCAAAGGTCTTGTAGATTTTTCCTCCTTTAAAAGTACCTCTATCTATATTTAAATTTAATTTTATTAATGGATGCAATATTTTAGGTACTAAGTCATATTCGGCAAAAGGTACTAGATGCATTTTCGCATAAATCTCATATTTTGTATTAGGACTCATAAACATTGCACTATTATAAAACACTTTCTCTCCAGTTGAGTCTATACTCCTATCAACAGTACCTATGAGGATTGGAATTTTTGATTTATCAACTTTATCTTGAAATTTTCTTCTTATCTTTTTATCAAGAGTTAAATAAGTCGGTAATGCTGTTTCTGGAAAAAGAATGATATCAGGTGATAAATTTAAAGCCTCATTATATAGAGAGTCCATAATGTTAAAGGTTTGAATTCGTGTAGAATAATCCCATTTCTTATTAGGATCTAAATTCGGTTGAATGATGGATACATTCATAAATTCATCAGTTGGTAAAAAACTATTTATTCTTAATGAACCAATAAATAGAAAAACTATAAAAAAAACAACAATTGCTGCTAACACAAATAAACGTTTAGAAATATCAAAAAGGACAAAATAGAAAGCTATATTCACTGATAAAATAATAAATGTTGAAAAGTAAGGACCAAAGATATCATTAAATTGTAGAAGAGGAAGATATTCGACTTGTGTTAAAGCTAAATTTCCCCAAGAAAAGCCAAGAGGACCAAAACTTCTTATCCATTCTAAGATAACAATTAAAAAAGGCAGGCTATATACAACCTGACTATTTTTATTTAATAAACCAATTATATAGCCCGGGAGGCTCCAAAAAAGAGCGAGATAAAGTGTAGCAAAGATTAAAGAAAAAATTACAACGATTGGTTCTGCACCAGAATTTGAACCGATCCAATAGTTGGACGTTAAATTATAAGTGAAGCCAAAAATATATCCATATAATAAATTTTTTTTTGATGTGCTAATTAGCCAAACTCTGATTAAAGGAACAAAACCAATAAAAGAAAGAAAACCAAGACCCCATGGTTGATAAGAAATTCCTACTAATAAACCCGATAAAATTGTAAGGCTTAAATTTAAGAAATTTATTGAAAAAAACATTTTATCTAGACGTGTCTATAAACTGTTGCAAAAAGATTGCCGCAGCAGTATCATCAACCATATCTTTATTAAACCCAGTTTTAATCTCTTGTTTTATTAAAGATTTTTTCGCAGATATAGATGAAAGTCTCTCATCTTGAAGGTAGATTGGTCGTTTTAAAATTTTAATTGATTCGGCGAAGACTCTAACTTTTTTGGTTTGTTTCGTATCTTGATTTTTTAGACTTAATGGCAAGCCTAATACAAGAGCTTCTACTTCTTTTTCAAAAATAATTTGACTGAAAGTATCCATCAATAATTCAAAGTTTTTATTTCTAATTGTTTTAAATGGAGAAGCTATAATTTTTAATGGATCTGAAAGTGCAAGCCCTATTCGAACATCCCCATAATCAATACCTAAAAGCCTCCCCATCTTTTATATAGGCTTTCTTAAATGCTCTTTAAGTATTTTTCCTGGCTTAAATCTTGTTTTTTTATGCGCTGGAACATAGATCTCTTCATTTGTTTTAGGGTTTCGTGCTCGAGGTTTTGCTTTTGTCGGTTTCGACTCAAAAACACCAAAATTTCTAATTTCTATTCTAGTATATGGTAAATCTTCTGTTAAAAATTCTCTCATTATATTAAAGAACTCTTCAACATTTTCATTTGAAGATTTTATGCTTAAGCCTTTTCTTTTTGACAAAGCGAGGGCTATGTCTTTTTTTGTATAAGTTTTTATTTCCATTATCGACTTGTCCTCTCAACATAATCAATATTTTTTATGTTTGATATTTTTTTTATTAAACGATTTAATTGACGATTATTATTAATTTGCACTATGAAAAGAGCCTCAACAATAGAGTCTTTTATTTTTGTATCAACGCTTGCAATATTCACATTTTGCTTTGAAATACATTCTGAAATATCTTTAAGCCATCCTTTCGTATCTTGACCTAAAACTTTAAGTCTAACATTGAAATTCTCAGATGATTTTACATTCCATTCTACATCCACTAATCTATCAGATTCATGATTTAACAGTGGTAAACTTTTACAGCTAGTTTGATGAACCGTCACTCCCCTTCCCCTTGTAACAAAACCTATCACATAATCTCCAGGTATTGGATTACAACATTTTCCAAAATTTATTAATAGATTATCAATACCATCAAGTATAATACCTTTTGTTCTAGATTGTGCAAATTCAAAAAGTTTACTTGCCTTAGTTTTTTTAAACTCAGGTTCTTCATTATTTTTTTGTTTTATTTTCTCGAAAATATCACGAACCGTTAATATACCAGATCCAATTGATCTTAAGAGTGTGTTACTATCATTATAACCAAATTTAGAAAAACTATTTTTAAATTGACTGAACTCACTAGATATTTTCATTCTACGTAATGTCTTAGTTAAGATTTCTTCACCTAGCTTTATACTTTCTTTATTTTGATGCTCTTTTAAGAACCTATTAATTTGATTTCGTGCCTTAGTTGTAACAACAAATTTTTGCCAGCCATAATTAGGCATTTGTTTTTTACTTGTAATTATTTCAACCATATCACCATTATCTAATTTTGTATTCAAAGGAACAGGACGATGATTGATCTTTGCCCCCATGCAATGCATTCCAACATGAGAATGGACTTGAAAACCAAAGTCCACAGGCGTTGATCCAACTGGTAATTGAATTAAGTCACCATCAGGGGTAAAAACAAAAATTTCTTCATTATAAAGATCAATTTTCAAAAGATTCATAAACTCATTAGGGTCAGTTGATTCATTTTGAAGTATTTCTAAAAGTTCACGCAACCATTTTATATTACTATCAACTTCTAAAGATGATCCTTTCTTATATAACCAGTGAGCAGCAACCCCTATTTCAGCTGTCTCTTCCATTTCTTTTGTTCTTATTTGAATCTCAATTTTGTGACCATTTAAGCCCACAACAGTAGTGTGTACGGATTGATATCCATTCGTTTTAGGAGTCGCTATAAAGTCTTTAAATCTATCTTGAATTGGAGTATAGACACTATGAACTATACCTAAGGCTAAGTAGCACTGCTCAATTTTTTCAACTATAATTCGAATTGCGTATAAGTCATAAATTTCATTAAAAGTTTTATTTCGGTTCAACATCTTACCAAAAATAGATGAGTAAGATTTTGCACGGCCATAAATAATTGGAGAAATTTTATATTTGCTTAATTCTTCTTCTACAGGACTTATCACTTTTTTTATAACTTTATCTCTTTGTCTTTTACTTGATTTTATTTCAGATTTTAATTTTTTAAAACCAATTGGATTTAATACACTAAAAACAAGATCTTCCAATTGTGATTTTACTGAAGACATCCCAAGCCGATGTGCTAAAGGTATATAAATATCTCTTGTTTCTATTGCGATTCTATGCCTTTTAAGCTGGGGCATAGAACGAATTGTTTCCATATTGTGCAGTCTATCGGCAAATTTAATTATTATAACCCTTAGATCTTGTGCCACAGAAAGCAACATTTTCATGAAATTCCCTGCTTGTTTTTCTTTTCTTGATGAATATTTAATACCACCAATTTTTGTAAGGCCATCAACTAGATTTGAGAGATCATTTCCAAATAAATCTTTAAGATCTTTAAGCGTAGCATCTGTATCTTCAACTGTATCATGAAGCAACCCTGCAATTATAGTAGTTGAATCCATTTTCCAAGTCGCAAGTGTCTTAGCAACTTCGATGCAATGATTAAAATAAGGCTCACCTGAAAGTCTTTTTTGACCATCGTGATGTCTATTTCCAAACTCATATGCTATCCAAACCTGAGATTTTATTTCTTCATAGTTTTGATTTGGAGCTAATTGAATTTTTTCAACTAAATCTAAAAATGGTCTTGGATATTCTCCAAATAATTGAGGTGCTAATTTTGATAATGGATTACTTATCAAAATGGAGTATCGGTCTGAGAAAAATTTTCAAACCTAGCATACTTGCTAATAAAAGTTGCTTTTAAACTTCCAGTAGGACCATTCCTTTGTTTTGCTACAATAACCTCAGCTTTACCCTCATCTTCATCTTCTTGAGAATAAATCCAAGGTCTGTATAAAAAGATCACAACATCGGCATCTTGCTCAATTGCACCACTTTCCCTAAGATCAGATAATTGAGGTTTCCTATCGGCTCTTTGCTCTACAGCTCTTGATAGCTGAGACAAAGCAATAACTGGAATACTTAATTCTTTAGCTAAAGCCTTTAAAGATCTAGATATCACTGAAATCTCTTGCTGACGACTTTCAACTCCTTTAGGTCCCTGCATTAATTGAAGGTAATCAACTATTATCATACCAATATTATGTTCTGCTTTTAATCTTCTAGCTTTTGCTCTTAACTCTAAAACAGATAGCGCTGGAGTATCATCAAGAAATATTGGAGCATTTTCTAAATCTCCGGCCGAAATACCTAAATTTTTCCATAATTTAGCAGGAAGTTTACCCGTTCTTACAAAATGGCTATCAACTCTTGCTTCTGCACATAATAATCTCATTGCAAGTTGATGATTTGCCATTTCAAGGCTAAACATACCAACACCAATTTCTGCTTCTAATGCAGCATTACGAAGCATTGATAATGCTAAAGCTGTTTTACCCATGCCTGGTCTTCCAGCAACAATAATTAAGTCACCATCTTGAAAACCTGATGTCATATCATCTAAATCAAGTAAGCCTGATGGTACTCCTATAACTGAGCCTCCAGAAGCCCTAATTATTTCTAATTTTTCTAAAGCATCTACCACTACATTATTAATCTGAGTAAAACCAGTTTGCATACGATTATTAGTAATACTAAATATAGATTGTTCAACAGAATCTAGAATTACAGCTATATCTTGTGAATCATCATATGCCTCTTTTGCAATATCATGTGACAGCGAAATTAATTTTCTTAATAATGCTTTTTCGGTCACAATTTTAGAATACCTTTCAACATGCGCTGCCGTAGGCACAGCTTCAACTAACCCTGTAATAAAATATGATCCACCAACTGATTCTAATTCATTATTTTTTTTTAAAGCTTCAATAACAGATACCGTATCTATTGGCTCACCTTTATCAAATAAATTTAACATGACTGAAAAAACTTTATTATGTGCACTTTTATAAAAGTATTCTGATTTAAGATGCTGTATTGATTTACTTACCGCTTCTTTTGATGATAACATTGAACCAAGAACAGCTAGTTCAGCCTCATCAGAATGAGGCTGAACGTTTAACTTTTGCATTTTTTCAACCATCATTATTTATTTAAGAAACTTTCAACCCATTGAAAATCAGTCCAAGCTGTTTTTTTTAGTTCTGGATTTGCTAAAAGGCTGCGTGGATCATGAGTAATTCTTAATGGTATATCATGATAATGATATGTAGAAGCCCTCATTTGATTTAGTGATATATCCTCTTTAATTAAGCCTTTACCAACAATTTTACCAAGAGCTAAAATTAATTTAGGTTTTTCAGATTGAATATACTTAAGAAGAAGATTTTCAAATTCCATAATTTCTGATTTTAAAGGATTTCTATTATTTAATGGATTTGTTTTAAAGATTGTTAGAATGGGAACCTCTTTATTTTTATTTCTATTTATAGCACAGAGGATATTATTTAATAGCTTACCTGCTCTACCTTTATAAGGTTGATTATATGAATCATTTTCATAAGGAGACTCACTAATCAAAAGTAGTTCTAGTTTAGATTTACTATCTAAGCACCTTAAAGACCTATCGCCTCCTATAAATAATTCGCATCTAAAAAGAGATGCAGACTGTTTTAAATATCTATTTATTAAGCTATTTTTGACCACTTCTATTCAAGTTTTATCTTTTTCCAGCGCACATCACCTTCAAGGAATTTTTCAACTGCAATTGTGGTGACCTTCTCTTTTTCTTCATAATCTTCTGGCTTTTTTTCTTCGTAGTCATCGTAAACATCTAGTTCTTCATTTTGATGCTCTAGTATAGCTCTACTTACAATTCTCTCTTGTAATTCTAAACGCGCTTGCCCTGACATTGCGGCAACTGCCTCATACATGTTTTTAGCTTTATTTTCTATATCTCGAAAAGGTACAGTTTTCAAACCCATTTTAAGCTCCTTTTTTAACTTCATTTATTATTTTAATTAAACTAGCCTTAGCAATTTCTAGATTTTCATTAACCATAATTTTGTCAAAATTATCTTTTGAATCCATTTCCTGTTGAAATCTTTGTAAACGAACTTCAATCCTATCTGGTGAATCAGTACCTCGTTTTTTTAAACGCTCCCTTAGGTGTCGAATACTTGGAGGAATAATAAAAATAGAAAAAGTGTTTTTGGGGAAAATCTTTTTTATGCTCATCGCTCCTTTTACATCTAATTCTAACAATAGAAAGTAATTCATTTTAATCGCATCTACTAAAGGAGATTCAAGTGTCCCATAGTAATTCCCATGAACTTTTTCCCATTCCACAAATTTTTTTAAATCTATTAAGCTTTCGAATTTTTTTATATCTGTAAAATGGTAATCAACTCCATCGACTTCAGTACTCCTTTTTTCTCGAGTTGTGCAAGAAATAGACCAATTAACATCATCAAACTTATTTTGAACAGCCTTGCATAATGTCGTCTTACCGCTACCTGATGGTGCTGAAATTATAATTATATTTTTCATTACAAAACATTTTGAATTTGTTCTCTAATTTTTTCAAGCTCGGCTTTCAATTCTATAACATTTTTTGTTACTTCTGTTTGGGGACTTTTTGAGCCGATAGTATTTACTTCACGTCCAATTTCTTGTATCAAAAAATTAATTTTTTTCCCAACTGGTTCACTGTCATCCATGTAAGCATCTAATTGTTCAAAATGACTACGGCATCGTACAAGTTCTTCCGTAATATCTGCGCGATCTGCGATATATGCGACTTCTTGAATAAGACGAGACTCATCTAAAGATTCATTTAATAATAATTCTTTTATTTTTTTTCTCAACAATAGCTCTTTTTCAGAACTAAAAATTTTAGCTAATTTTTCTGATTTATCTATAATTAATTTTAAATTACTAATTCTTTTAGTTAGGTCTAAATAAATTAACTGACCTTCTTTTTCTCTCATTTGATTTAGTTGCACGAGAGCGTTCTTAACCGCATCTAATATGTCAGCATTATCAAAATCAGAACTATCATTTGATTTTAAAAGATCTTGAGTTGTTATTATATCACTAAGATTAATCCTCTGACCATAGCCGACCTGGATTTCTTTTAGAACATTTTGAATAACCTCAAAACGTTCTTTGTTAAACATTATTTTGTTAGTCTGACTTAATTTATTAAAATCTATCCTGACTTGGATATTACCTCTTTTTAACATTTTATCTAAAACAGTATATATCTGTTTCTCTAAAATGGGTTCAAGTGTATAACCTCGGAATTTAATTTCAAGAAAACGTGAGTTAACGGATTTGATTTCTACTTCAATTTTATTTACATCTGATCCAGCTTCGCTTCGTCCAAAGCCTGTCATACTTTTAATCATATTTACCCTTTCTTATATAGCTTAAAAATTAATTCTTTATTAAGAATAATACCAAATTTAATGATATCTCAAATTTTATAAAATTGCATCATTATCCAATCATATGAAAGGTTGAATGAAATAATATGATGACGACCTAAACTAGATTTAAAGGCTGAATTTAAAAATGCATAATCAATAGTCATGTAATTAAAATTAAAACCTAATCCTCCAGTAAAATTATTTACATTATTTTTTCCAAACCTACAAAAAAAATTTTCCTTGAAAATTGATTCTAGTCCGAATGAATTATCTATTGATAAGTTTCTGAATCTAATTTGAGAGCCTAAATGACGGTTAGATAAATTTATTTCTGTACTGAATAGTAAATGAATTTTAAGAGATTCTATTCTTTTTGCATAAATTGGTTTGTTCACTCCGAGTGTTATCGAAGGCAAAGTCCCTTCAATAGTTCCATTTTCCCAAATTATACCAGACGTTGGGAAATTACGAAGAATAAATGCATAACTTATGTTTTTCAGTTGTTTAACTGTACCAACATCAATTCCAATGCCTAATGATAAACTTTCGTTTAATGAGGAAGAAATCATTTTAATTCCAAATCCAAAAGGTTGTGATTTTATACTTTTTGAGAATGCACCATAGATACCAATTTTTCGTTGATTAAAAAAACTGATCTTTTCTTTACTTAATCTTTCTCCTTCATCTAGAATACCATTCCCTTCACCTATATCATAAGTTCCATATTGCCCATCATATCCCCAATCTAATAAAACATTTCGAGTATCTGGAATATCTCCAATATTTTCATAAATTAAATTAAAACTAGTCTTTTTCTCGCCAAGATTAAAAGTTATTAAATCATTACTTACAATTCCAGCAAATCGATTCTGATGCGTAAATGCAACTTTTTTTTTAGGGTTTACTCCAAAAACTGGATTTACCATTGAATTTGAGCCAATATCATACGCACTAACCGCTCTTCCTAGTGCAGCTGTTCTGGCCGATTGAGAATATTCAAATAATTCCCATCCGTAGCTAACATAGAAATCTTTTGATAAAGAAAAACTGAATAAAAATAAGATAATTCTAAGAATCATATGTTTTTTTCAAATCTTCTAAGAGAACTAATGCTTCAATTGGTGTTAAAGAGTTAATGTCAATTCCTAATATTTTTTCTTTGATTAAATTATCTTTTTCCTCAAAAATCTCAACTTGTTCAAGATTTAATTTAAATCCATCTGACTTTTTAAATTTTGACTGAGATAAGTGATAGTTTAAAATTTGTTTTGCTCTCTTAATTACGCTTTTAGGCAATCCAGCCATTTTCGCTACATTTATTCCATAACTCTTATCACATATTCCTTTTGCTATCGAGCGTAAAAAGATAATTTTATCCTTATGTTCTTTTACTTCAACATGATGATTCTCTAATCTTTCTAAAGTTTTTTCTAAATCTGTTAATTCATGATAATGAGTCGCAAAAATTGTTCGTGATGATAATCCTTTACTTTCATGAAGATATTCTACTATTGCCCAGGCAAGGGATAAGCCATCGTATGTAGATGTACCACGCCCAATTTCATCTAAAAGAATTAAGCTTTTATTTGTAGCATTATTTAAAATATTAGAAGCCTCATTCATCTCAACAAGAAAAGTACTTTCGCCTCCAGCAAGGTTATCACTTGCGCCAACCCTAGTAAAAAGACGGTCAATAATTCCAATTATTGCTTTTTTAGCAGGAACAAAACTTCCAATATGTGCCAACAAAGTTATCAAACCAATTTGTCTTAAATAAGTTGACTTTCCAGCCATATTAGGTCCCGTCAGTAAATGTATTTGATTTATGTTCGAATCAATATTTAAATCATTCGCAATGAATTTTTCTGTAATAGGTAAAAGTTTTTCAACTACAGGATGCCTCCCACCTGTTATATTTAGAATTGGTTTAATTGAAATCTCGGGTTTAACATAATTATTCTCAATTGCATTATGTGCAAATGAGGTAAAAACATCTAAACGATTCACTTTATGGGCATTTTCATGAATATCATTTATCGATGATAAAATAAAATCGCAAATTTGCTTAAATACCTCTGTTTCAATATCATATATTTTTTCTTCAGCATTTAATACTTTGCTTTCATAATCTTTTAATTCTTCTGTTATATATCTTTCTGAATTAATAAGCGTTTGTTTTCGAATAAATGATTGTGGTATTTTACTTATATGGATTTTTGTGACTTCAATATAATATCCAAAAACCCGATTAAAGCCAATTTTAAGTTTTGGAATTTCTAATTCAGACCGCATTTTCTCTTGAAAGCCAGCAATCCAATCTTTACCATTTTTCAGTAATAGCCGTAGCTCATCAAGCTCAGAATTGAAGTTTTCATTAACTACATTACCGCTCGCTACATTAATAGGTGCATCATTATTCAGAGTTAATTTTATTTTTTTAAAAATTTTGGAAGTATCTAAAAAAGAAGTTCCTAAACTGATTAGATTTTTATTTTTTTCAAGTTCAAGTATCTTTTTAAATTTTGATATTTTCTCTAATGTACGAGCTAAGGCTATGATTTCTCTTGGGGAAGATTTACCAGTACTAATTTTTCCTAAGATTCTCTGAATATCTGCAGCATTCAACAAGCCATCTCTTATATTGTTAAGTAAATTTTTATTATTTAAAAAACTATCTGTAAAATCCAGCCTAGCATTGATTTTATCTAATTCTGTTATTGGATTAATTAACCAATTTCTTAATAGTCGCCCGCCACCAGATGTTAAAGTACAATCTATAGCATCTATTAAAGTACCATGTTGACCTTGGTTTAATAGAGAATTAAAAATTTCTAGATTTTTAATAGTAAATGAATCTAGACCCATAATACCATTATTTGCGACTGGTGTAATTTTAGAAATATGTTTCAAACTTGAAACTAAATTAGTTTTCATATGCTGTATTAGGGCACCAGCAGCAGGAATACCCAAATTAAGATCCTCACATCCAAACCCTTTTAAAGATTGAACGTCGAAATGTTCAATGAGCTCTCTATAAGCCATATTATAGTCATACATCCATTCATCTATTTGTGTAATAAATGGTTTATACTCTCTATACCAATCAAGATTAGAGTAAACTATCTTTTCCGATAAAATTATTTCTTGAGGTAAATATTTTAAAATAGCATTTTTTAAATACTGAACATCACATTCACCAATACTAAACTCTCCAGTAGAGGAATCTAGAAATGCATATCCAACATTATTTTTAACTATATAGAAATTTCCAATATATCGATTTGATTTATTATTTAAAGTTTGGTCACTCATTAATGTACCAGGCGTAACAACTTCAACAACTTCTCTCTTAACGATCCCTATTGCTTTTTTAGGGTCTTCAACCTGTTCGCAAATAGCGACACGATGCCCTGCTTTCACAAGTTTAGGTAGATATGTATCAAGCGAATGGTAAGGAAAACCAGCCAAATCAACATTGGAAGCTTTACCATTAGAACGTTTTGTAAGGACAATTCCTAATATTTTTGCTGCAATGACAGCATCCTCTAAAAATGTTTCATAGAAATCACCCATCCTAAATAATACCAGACAATCTGGATACTTTGACTTAACGCCTAAAAATTGTTTCATTACAGGAGTATTAGTAATAGTGGTTTTAGCCATTCAAATTATCTCCAGCGATTCTATCGTTTTTAATTCGTTTTGTAAATTTATTTTGATCAAGGTACTCTAAAAGAGGAATTACAAATTTCCTAGATAAACCAGTTATTTTTTTAATTTCTGAAACAGATAATATTTTATTATTTTTAAAAAAGACTCTTAGGTCATCGATAAATAGGTTGAAAATTTTCATATGAATATAATTTTGAGAGCTTATCTCAAGTATTTTATTCTGAGTAACCAGCAAATGCAACAAATCATTAGTTCGACTTTGTTTTATATTCAAAATACCTGGTATTTTTTTAATACTAATTTGATCTAGTTCAGATTTTTCAATTATCGATTCAAGTCTATTTAATAGTTCTAAATCTTTTTTAGAGAAGTTTAGTGTAGCACCAACTTTTAAAAAACCCCCATCTTCGATTTTAATTATATTTTCTTGGATCAACTTTTTTTTTATAGTGTCAAGCCAAATTTCTGACCATCCCAAAGAAGTGATAATTATATCATCATTAAGAATTTTTCTAAATGGATTTTTTTTATAAGAATCATCTAAAAATAGACTCATCTCTTTTATTGATTCTTCTTCTGATCTTTTTGTATACAAAATACTATTACTCGAGATCAATTTAAATTTTGTTTTCCAACCTTCAATTAATGCACTTGAATTAAGAAATATTTTTTCCCAAACATGTGAATTCTTAGGCTTAATTCGATCTCTATTTACAAAAAAATAGAACCTATCTTCAATAATAAGAGGAATAGAAGAAATAGTTTTACGCAACTCTTTCAAAGTTCCTTCTGGATTAATTTCTAGAATAACACCACCAGCAATAGTTTTCATCGGTGAATAAGTACGAATTATAAACTTATCATCTAAAGCTACACAAATATCAGTTTCAAGTTGGACAATAACATTTTCTCTTTCTCCTGCGTCTAGAGCCATTCTATCGCATAATGTTACTCGACCTAAGACTTCTAATGTACCAAAATAAAATCGAAGGCGTTGTTTATTCTTTATTTTCCAACTAGTATTTTTATTCATTTTTAAATAAATAATAATTAAGGAAGAAGATTTCAATAAATTGGGAGTTGAAATAACCGTCCCTCGTTTAATATCCGAAGTTTTAACATTTTTAAGATTTAATGCAACTCTATCTCCAGCGTTGATATGTTTAACAGCTTTACCGTGGGACTGAATCCCTCGAATTTTAGCTTTTTCTTTAGTTGGGAAAATTTCAATATTTTCTCCAACTTCAATTCTACCATTATTTACAGTACCTGTAAGCACAGTACCAAAACCAATTTTCGAAAAAACTCTATCCACATTTATTCTAAAGTTCGATGAATAATTAGCTAAAAATTCAACTGGTCGTATATTCATCAAATTATTCTTTAAAGATTGAATGCCTTTCCCTGAAAGACTGTCAACTTTATTAAATGATATTAATTCAAATTTATTTTCGATCAAAAGTTCTCGAATATCCATTTCAACAAGTTCAATCCATTCCAAATCTTTGACTAGGTCAATTTTTGATAAAGCGACAATGCCTTTAGTAATTCCGAGTGACGTCAAGATTTCTAAATGTTCTAAAGTTTGAGGCATAATGCCATCATCAGCTGCTATAACAATTAATGCAAGGTGTGTACTTGCAGCCCCAGCAACCATATTTCGAATAAATTTCTCATGTCCAGGAACATCAATTATTGTAATCATATCTCCTAGATATGCGAAACCAAGATCTATCGTCATACCTCTTTTTTTCTCTTCAATTAAAGAATCAGTGTCAATTCCGGTTAATGCCTGAACAAGGGAGGTTTTACCATGATCAATGTGACCAGCCATACCTACAACAACCTGGGACATATTATAATTCTTTTATTGCTTTAACTAATTGATTTAATTGATTACTTAAAACGGCCTTTAAATCAATGTGGTATTTATTATCTGAGATATAGCCAACTACAGGTGTTGCTCCTTGCCTGAATTTTTTTGATAATTCATCTACTTTTATCTCTTTTGAGCTAAAGATTAGACTCATGCTCTCTATTTTATCTTCTGGTAAAGATCCACTTCCTGCTTGAACCTGAGATTCACAAAGCTGAATATTATACTTTCTAATTTTTTCCATACTTAATAAGGATAAAATCTTTAATCCGCGACTTTTCAAAACTTTTCTTGATGTTGTTAGCATTTTTAAAGCTAAATTATTTTTTGTAAAACTACTACTTATATAAGTTCTAAGTATCTCTTCCATTAATCCGATTGTTATTTTATCACATCGTAAAACCCTATAAAGTATATTTTTTTGTAATGATTTTATTATATCTTCTTTTCCTAAAATAATACCTGACTGCGGTCCACCAATAAGCTTATCCCCTGAAAAAGTAACTAAATCTGGTCTCATTTTTATAATTTTATTAATCGGTTTTTCATTAGCAATCTTTAATGTATTCATATCTAATAATGAACCACTACCCCAGTCTACCATAACTGGAATTTTATATTTTTGACCTAAAGCAATAAGATTTATAAGGGGAACGGATTTAGTAAAACCTTTGATAACATAATTACTAGTATGAACCCATAATAATAATTTTGTTTTTGCTGTTATGGCATCTGAATAATCTTCTAAATGAGTCCTATTCGTTGTTCCTACTTCTTTCAAAGTAGCACCACTTTTATGTATAATATCAGGGATACGGAATGAACCTCCGATTTCAACTAATTGGCCTCTCGAAACAATAACCTCTCCATTATTTGCAATTTCATTAATGGAGAGCATAACAGCAGCAGCGTTATTATTTACCATTAGGGCGGACTCACTATCACAAATAGCGCTAATGTGTTCTCTAATATGCACTTGTCTATCGCCTCGTTCACCACTTGACAAATTATATTCTAGATTTACATACCCATTTAATCTATCAGAAATTTTCTTTAAAGTTTTCCCTGGAAAAGGAGCTCTTCCTAAACCTGTATGGAGAACAATGCCAGTACCATTTATTATATTTAAAAGACTATGAGATGATCTTTTCTTTACTCGTAAAATAATATCTTCTAATATTTGCTTAGCTGTTTTTTTATTTAACCCTTTTTTAATTTGAATCCTAATTTTCTCTATTTCTATACCTATAATAAATTTTAGATAACTGCTATGAATAGATTTTTGGGGACCCATGTCATGTAAAATTTTGCTTACTGATGGGATTTTTTCGAAGGTTATATTTTTCATCATATTTTTAGCAGTTTAAATAAAAAATGTCCAAGAAATTGTTTTGCAATAAAAAAGCCTCTTATTCATAAAAATTGAAAAGAGGCTCAACTAGAGGCTTTATTAAATTATCTTTTTTCTTCTATACGAGCAGCTTTTGAACCTGTAACATTTTTTAAATAATTTAATTTTGCCCTACGGACTTTTCCTCTACGCTTAACATCGATTGATTCTATCAAAGGAGAATGAAGCGGGAATATCCTTTCCACACCTACACCATTTGCAACTTTCCTTACAGTAAATGAAGCATCTAAACTAACTCCGCCATGCCTAGCGACAACAACACCTTCATATTTCTGGATTCGTTCTTTATTACCTTCTTTGACTTTCACATCGATTGATAATGTATCACCTGATCCAAATTCAGGTATATCATCTTTTAAAAATTCTTTCGTTGCTTCTTGTACTTTATTCATTTTAACACTCCGATTCTTTGACTTTAATGAAACTTTCCCAAAGATCTGGTCTTTTTTCTTTAGTTAGCTTCTCTCTTATATTCTTTCTCCAGGATTGAATATTCTTGTGATGTCCACTTAAAAGCACATCAGGAACAGACATTCCTTCAAATTCCCTTGGCTGAGTAAAATGAGGATGATCTAATAAGCCATACGAAAATGAATCCGTTAAGGCTGAATTCAAATTATTTAAAGTTCCAGGCATTAACCTTGAAATACTGTCTAGTATCACCATTGCCGGAATTTCACCATTCGTTAATATATAGTCACCCATTGAAATTTGCTTTGTTACGTATTTATTTATTATTCTTTCATCTATACCTTTATAATGCCCGCAAATTAGTATTATTTTTTTTATTTTACTTAAGGTTTCAGCAGATTTCTGATCCCATTTTTCACCTTGAGGTGATGGGAAAATTATTTGCAGGTTATCAGTTCCACCAACCAGATTAATAGCATGCTCTATTGCCTTTTGGAGTGGTTTTGCCATCATCACCATTCCATCTCCACCACCAAAAGGTGCATCATCAATTTGACGATAAGTCCCAATACCAAAATCTCTTAAATTAATAATTGAAAGATTAATAACCTTATTATTGATACTTTTTCTTACGATACTTGTTTGAACAAAAGTAGATATGATATTGGGTGTCGGTGTAATAATTGCTATTTGCATTAATCTAATAATCCATCCATTGGTTCTATATAAATCTTTTTCTCAGAATGATTTATGTTTTTCACAACTTCAGGTATCACTGGTATCAGAATTTCTTTTTCTAATCCTTCAACAACGTAAATATCATTATTCGCTAGCCACATCACATTTTTTAAGCTGCCTACAACCAATCCATCATTACATATAATTTGATATCCAAGAACCTGTTCACTAATCATTAAAATTTCGGCATCTAAATCAGCTTCTATAAAAATTGTTTTTCCTACTATTTTTTTTGCTTGAGATATTGTTTTAAATCCTTCAAATTTAAAACGTCTGGATTTCCCATCTCCTTCAATTTTTTCAAGATAGTAAGATTTTAACTGATCAGATGAAATACCTATAAAAAAAGTTTTGCCATTAATGTAGTCTTCAAAATATCGAGATAAAGGCCTTAATTTTATAGCACCTTCAATACCTGAAGTATTTGTAATAGTAGCTATAGGTTGAATCATCTTTTTCATTTAATCAATAACATCTAACCGTGCTCTTTTACCACCTTCTTTATTCTTTACAGCAAAAACTAATGCCGTGAGTGCAGAAATATTACGACCTCCCTTACCAATAACTTTATCATAATCACCATCTCCAAAAGTTAATTCATGGATTAATCTCTGCTCGGTCTCGACAATTTCAACATTTACCTCATCTGGTTTATCAACCAATAACTTTATAGCTTTTTCAATAAACTCTAACATCAAATTCTATTCGTTATTAAAAACTAAAATTTCTTTTATTTTTCAACTTCTTTTTT
>TARA_B110000483_G_C18206954_1_pt1 | contig 18152 bp, 22 predicted proteins | sample TARA_B110000483 | Tara Oceans TARA_B110000483 (sample SAMEA4398176) | marine metagenome | biome: Polar Biome; feature: [SRF] surface water layer (ENVO:00010504); material: water (ENVO:00002006), including particulate matter (ENVO:01000060) such as... | depth 5 m
CATTTACATGAATGTTATCACCATCAATAAATAAAGCCGTTGTATCCATTACTTATAAATATTATATTAATCTTAAATTAATTTTGTAAATTAAATATTATTTCTGTTCCTATAATAATTTTTCTTTTTTACTAAATAAATTATTATTTGACCATAAACTATATGGGTCATCATCATCATTGGAATACCAATCTTCTCTATGCCATATATCAATATAATAATGATAACCTATTCTATAATATATATAAAAATCATACAAATTAGATTGTGGTCCATATTGGTCAAAACCATCATGTTCCACAGTTCTTTTTGTATTTATTATGTTTATATTTTTTTTATTATATTTATTAATAACAGTGTTTTGATGTTTTTCTTCTTGACATCTTGGTACATAATTTTTTAATCTTTCTTTTATTTTATTTGTACAGAAAGAAGACATAATTATTACTTTTGTTTATAATTATACAAAAAATCAATTTTTAAAATTATTTTTAATATACATGATTTATTCTTAAATATTCACGCAATTCATTATCATCTCTATAAATTTGCTTCATTTTATATATTCTTAAATAATATGGGTCATCATCACGAGAATCAGCTTTGTGCCATACATCAAAATAATAATTGTAACCTATTCTATAATAAATATAATAATCATAAGATGAACAAGAATCTGGTCCATCTCTATCAAATCCATCATGATTAATTTTTAATTTTCTATTTACAATATTAATATTTTTTTGACTGTATTTCTTAATTACAATATCTTCGTCTGTTTCATAATTTCTGTGATACTCTACCATATTTGATAAAGATTATTAATATTATTCTTAATTTTCAAATCAATTTTTAAATGTAATTTATTTAAGGATAGAAGATATATTTATTATAAAAATTGATTTTTTTTACTTTTATTATAAATAGAATTTAGCATGAATAATTTTTCAAAAGAAGATGTAGTAAGTAATATTGTACATAATTATCTAGCACCAAAAAATCCAATATATCGTATAAAATATTTTTATGTAGAATCAAAATTAAATTGGGATACACAAGAATATTTTGATGGGGGACGACCTTCTGCTCTCTTAAAAGTAAAACATAAAAATATAATTATTGAAGGTGTAAAAGGTATTGTTTATACATATGAAGAATATAATAAATTAAAAAAAGAGAATGCTGAGTTTGAATTAAAAAAAGATGATGTAAAAGAAAAAAATAATTTTTTGTATCTTTCTTATTCATTAAGAAAATCTATATTAAAAGAATCTTTTATTGAAAAATGGAAATCTTTAGAAGACCGTACAATAAGAGCTGGTGAAGCAATATTTGTTTTAACTGATGTTGAAAGAATAGTATAATTATATAAATAAATTTAAATTATAAAATAAATGGTATTAATGCTTTTCTATTTTTAGGATAATCTTTAAAACAATCTTTATACCATTTATGTGTATGAATTGATCTAACACCTATACAACCAACAGCACCTAATGCAAATAATAATCCTGGTACTGACCATGTAGCAATAGCCCAACCAGACCATTCTAAAATTTCACCTAAATAATTTGGAGATGATATTACATTATATAAACCACCTTCGGGTAAATAATATTGTTTTTTACAAATATCTGAAAAATAAGTATCACTATCAAACATTTTTGAAAAATTAAATTCACCATCTTCATAAAATTTCAAATCTTTTAATTCAAAATTTTCTATTTCTTCATCTTCTACTTCATCATCTTTTACTTTATCTTTTTCTTCATCTGATTTCTTTTTTAAATTACGTAATTTAATATCTGCCCAAACATTTATAATAAAACCAATAAAAAATATTATAACTCCAATTATAAAAGTTGGTGTTTTTACCCAATCATCTGTATATTTAGGATTACATGATACATTTTTTGCATTTAAATAACTAAACATTGATAAATAGAAAAATCCTAAAATAACCAATATTAATGGAAATTTTTTGTGTTTTTGTTTCATTATGATATATGGATAAATGATAGAACGATTAATATAATGAAATAACCATAATCCTAAAAATATTAAAGGAACATAATTTAAATTATTACAACCATATAAATAATAAAATAATAAAAACATTACTAAACCCGTCACTTCCATAATTGCCCAAGCATTTTTTTCATCTAAAGTTGGACCCCAAATATCTGGTTTGAAAAAACGCCCATATGGTGTTGGAACATGAGAAAAAAACAACATAGATATTGGTAATACACAAATAGCTATAATTAATACTGTTTCATAATTTGAATTGGGTAAAAACATATCTTAAAAAATCATTAAATTTTTTTATATTAAACTAAAAATAGTTATAGATTTTAAAATAAAAATAAAATATTAAACATAATAATGCATATACAATATTTGTTAATATAATGCATTTTCCATCAAAGTCATTTAATAACATGTAAAGCGTGACAAATGATATAAAAATTGTCATTAGTTGTCCAATTAATCCATGTATTGTAAATGATTTCATTGCTTTTTTACTTTTTTGATAAGTTATGAGAATAAAATAAAAATAAATTAAGGGAACACCCCATAAAAAAGCAGATATATTTAAAAATTCTGGATATTCATCAAAAATTAAAGTAAAGTAAGATATAATTCCGATAAATATAGAACCTATTATTACATCAATTAAAATTTTATTTACTTTATTTGACATATAATTATATAATATAATATTTTATGATTATTATAATAATTTTTATTATAATAATTAGTTTTTTGAAATATTAAATTATTTTTTACTTTGTTTTTTTATTTTTGTTGTTTTCTTTGCTTTTTCATTTTGTAGATTCATATAATATTCTTTAGTATCCGACGCTTTTACTAAATCATTAGATACACTATTCGTTTCAACTAATTTATTTATTAAACTTAATAAACTTAAATTTTTTAATTTAAAATTTATATCTAATTGTTCATTATCAAATAAATTTATTTTTTTTTTGTTTCCTCCATTCTTAATAAAAGGTATTTTTAAACTCATATATATTATAATAATATATTTTTTAAAAAAATAAGTATAAATTATTCATTATTATCTTCAGTACTTTCTAAATCTGGTACTTCTGAATCATCTTCATTACTTTCTAAGTCTTCCATATCTTCCATCATACCTTCCATACCTGGCATCATACCTTCCATACCTGGCATCATACCTTCCATACCCGGCATCATACCTTCCATACCCGGCATCATACCTTCCATACCTGGCATCATACCTTCCATACCCGTTTCATTTTCTTCATCATCATCTTCATCGCGCCAGTTATCCCAATTAACTTTAATATTATTTTTATAAATATTATTTTTAGATAAATATTTCCAAAAATTATCTTCATTTTCTTTTTTAACAATAATTCTTAAATAATTTTCAGTTTCTTTATATTCAATTTCATCATTATTAATATTATCAAAAAATGAAAACTGCATGGTATAAGAATCATTATTGATTGAAAAATGATTTTCTTTAATTATAATTATATTTTTATTTAAATTTTGTATATGTATATCTAGGATAACATTTTCTCTATTTTGAAACCAAAAAATACTCGGTGTTTTTTTTACTATTTCCAGACTCATTATAATTTAATTTAATTATATTGTTTTTAAATATTTTTGTAAATCCATTTTACATAATTTCCTACTTTTGTATATACGCCAGGAAATCCATCCCAAGCACATCCTACTCCCCAACTTGTAATTCCAATCAATATTGATGTCTTATTTTTTCCATAATTACCAAACATCGGTCCACCAGAATCACCTTGACAACTATCTTCATTATCATTAGGATCATCTAAATCATTATAATCACCAGCAATTACCATATTTTTATTTACCCAACTTGGTGGTAATCTTGTTTGATTTATATTCATTACATTAATCAATGAACATTGTAATTTATTTGTTAATTTTCCATTAAAATTATCTTTTCCATAACCCATAATTACACATTCTCTATTTTTTTTGTAAATATAATTATATAATTCAGGTGTTGGTAAATATATTTGATTTATATTATATTTTGATATATTTTCATGTAAATATATTATTGCGATATCATTATCTATAGTTTCATTATTATATCTTGGATGAATTTTTACACTTTTTATTCTGAATACTTTCCCTCCATTACGAAGATTTTTTTTATTAAAACGCACTACTAAATTATTTATATTTTGGTTATACATTACATGAGCTGCTGTTATTATAATATTTTTACCAATATATGAGCCTGCAGCAAACGGAATATTAGAATTTCTACTTGTTAAAGAACAAAAAAAATTAAATTTTTCTTTTTTTTTTTCAGTTAAAACAAAACCATTAACAACTTTTAAAAATTTATCAATATCAGTACCATTAACTATTTTTGTTTGTTTCATATAATTTATATAAATATAAAAATTATATTTTCGTTAAAATAATTAATTATTTATTCCTTTGTTTTTGTGACATTCATAAATAAATAATAAGCTAATAAAGCACCTACAAGTTGTGCAATAATATATGAAAATAATTCAGTAGAAGATAATTGGTCATTCAAAAATAACATAAATGATACAGCAGGGTTAAAATTTCCACCTGAAATATTTCCAAATAAAACAATAGCCAATGATAATGCTAATCCAATTTTTAACCAATTAGCTGTAGAATTTTTATCATTTACAACAGTAATAATTACACCTAAAAAAATAAATGTTCCCAACATTTCTGAAATTAATTTTTTTGTTAAACTATTTGTCATTATAATATAAATAAATATAATTATTTAATAATTTATAAAAATATATAAATATCTTTATTTATAATATGAAATATAAATCAAAAAATTATAATATTTATATTTATTTAACTATTATAGTACTTTTAATCACATTTTTTATCCATAAATATTATAATAATAAATCAATTGAAAGTTTTTCAAATAATAAACCATATATTTGGATGTTTTGGGAAACATTACCTGGAAAAAATAAACCAGGTTATATTGATTTGTGTTACGAGTCAGTTGTGCATAATTGCGCAAGTTGTTTCAATATTATCTATTTAAACGAAAAAAATATAAAATATTATGTTCCTGAAATTAATCAATATAATATTTCTCATTTAAAAATTCAACATAAAGCTGATTTTTATAGATATTTATTATTGGAAAAATATGGTGGGTTATGGATTGATGCAGATGTTTTAGTCTTAAAATGTTTATGTAAATATTATAAAAACTTAGATCATTACGATTATTTAGGTTTTGGATGTGGCTATAATAAAAAATTTTGCTCAAAATCCTTATATGGATATGGAAGTCCGTTAAATTGGATAATGGGTTCAAAACCTAAATCTAAATTTATGCAGTGTATTGTTTCTAAAGTAAAAGATAAAATTAATAGTAATGATAAAGTTAAATATCATGAAATTGGTAGAAGTACATTAAAGAAATGTCATGATGAATTAAGAAAATCTGAAAATTGGAGTTATTATCACGTACCTTCTAAATGCAATGAATACGACGATTGTGGAAATAAACTTAATAATATATTTAAAAATTTTGATAATTCAAAATGTACAAATGAAAGATATTTCTTTCCGTTTTATAATACTGCGCCTGGTTATCCACAGTGGTTTAAAGATTTAACAAGTGATGAAATTAAAAATTATGATTTACCAATTAAGACAATCATAAAAGAGGCTTTTTCTTCAAAAAATAAATGCAAAATAACTTAAAAAATAATGTACTTTATATATAAGAATGGATACTCTAGGTGTAAATGAACTTCAAAAATATTTATTAATTAAAAGAGATGTAAGAGATTTGAGACAAATTATGTTTGGAAATGATAATCATATTCATGATTGGGATAGGATTATAATTATATATACAATATTTTTAATGTATCAACATGTTTTTTTACTTTATAATGTAATGAGTAAAGTCGTGGAACATGAAGATTTTAATTTTAAAAGAGACTATAAAAACTTATATTTATTTTGTTTTTTTATTATTAATTTAAGAACATCATATTTATACATGATAAAATCAGTAATAAAAGTGGATAAGGATTTGGCAGGAAGGTTACATACAAATATGGGAGAATATTTTGAATATTAATTTATAATTATTTAAAAATAGTCAATTGATTCATCAGAATCACTTGACTCACTAGAATCCAACCATGTACCATTTTTCTTTTTTATATATTTCACAATAAAATCCTTTATGATATAAGCATTTTTCAATAATTCTTGTTTATATTCTTCACGAAAAAATATATAATCATCTTCTTCCCACCATAATAATGAATTCAAATTATTACTAATATATTCATCTCTTGAAGGTATCAATATTACATTGACCTTAGTATTAAATTTACATACTTTATTCTTATTACAAAAATTCATTAATACACTTGTGGGACTATTCATAGTTGTGTTCTTATATAAATCTTCAATTTTATATTTATTATTTAAAATTATTTTTCCTGGAATAAAATCTTCTTGGTATTCAGTATTATTTATGTTACCCATAATATTTAATAATTACCTAGATTCTAAGTAAAACATTATTAAGAATGTATAATTTTTTTTATTAAAATATCAATTTTTTAATAAAAATAATAATTCGTAAATTATGAAAATTTAATTTTCTCTTTTCTAATAATGTGTAGTATTAATCACGATTTAAAAGCATGCTATATCCATATACCAAAAACAGGTGGTTCCTATATTAGCTCTATTTTAAGTAAATATTATGGTTTCAAAAATTATTATTTAAAAAGACCAGACCATAATCAATTTTGTAGAATAATTGATAATAGCATAGATAAACATGAAAATAAATTATTTGGTACTTATTTATACTATAAAACATCACCACATTTAAATAAAATAATGAATATGGATGATACAAAATGGAATAATTATAAAATATTTACATTTGTACGTGATCCTATAAAACGACTTATTTCAGGTTATAATTATTGTAGGGAAAATAATCAATATAAAAATATAAACTTTGATATTTTTTACAAAAACGCAACTAAACTAAATTGCTGGACTTACTGGCATTGTTTTATGCCTCAAATCAGACATATTGTTAATGAAAATAATAAAAATATGTGTTTTTTCGTAGGAAAACAAGAAAATATGGAAGATGATTTAATTAAAGTATTAAATTTATTAAAATTAAGGGCGACCCATATACCATTTGTAAAGAATAAAACAAAAAAAAAAGATGAAAATTTAATTTATGATGAAGAATATTTAAAATATTTATTTCAAGAAGATTATAATCGTCTTTTTTAGTAATATTAAAAAAAATATTATAGTTTTATAAAATATAATGAAAAAATATAATATAGATGATTATGATGTTTTTATATTTGATTTTGATGGTACGATAATGGATACTGAAGGATTTCACTATAAATCTTATTTAGAAGCACTTCAATATTTTGAACCAAATATTACATTAAATCAAGATGATTTTTTTAGATTAGTACATAATATTGATAAAACAGAATTTCATAAATTATTAAAAAAACATGAAATATTAGATAGTTATGATAAATTATATCAAATAAAAAGTGAATATTATAAAGAAAATATTCTTAGAAATTATATAAAATATATTGGTAATATTGATAAATTTCTACCAAAATTAAAAAAAAAAGGTAAAAAAATAATTATGGTAACTAATAGCAGTATAAATTCAATTAATCTATTTAAATCCGTATATCCAATAATGAATTTATTTGATGAAATTTATACTAAAGAAGATTTTAAAGAAAAAAAACCAAACCCTGAATGTTATTTAAAAGTTCAAGAAATGTATAAAGATTATAGGATGATAGGTTTTGAAGATAGTAATATAGGTATGCATGCTTTAAGTCAAGCTAATTTAATAAAACCTATTCATATATTAAGTCCAGAATATTATTATAATGACCAAATAGGTAAAAAAAATAATGTAGAAGTAATTAATAATTATGATTGTTTTAATTAATCATAAATCTAATAAAGTACCTAAATATAATCCATGATAATAACTTGCCACACATTTCCAAATATTATTTTTATTATAATCTGCCAATCCAATCCAAATAATTACAACCAATATTTTATGAATTTTATTAAAATTATTATTAATAAATTCTTCTGATACATTAATTTTATTAATATTAAAATTTATTTCATTTTCATTTATAGATTCAATAACAAAATGATGATTATTAAAATTATCATATCCACTTATACCATATAATATCTTGGCATAATCATAATCAGTTAATCCATATATTTCACTACTTGAAAAATATCCTCGCGGATCAATAAATTTAATGTCTTCATTTTCAGGATTAATTAAAATATTTGAAAAATTTGTGTCACCATGAATAATTGAATACTCAAATTCATTTAATGTCTCATAATAGTCAAATAAATATTTTTGTATTTTATCAATAATTGTATCAAATGTATTAATATATATACCATTAACTTTTGAAAATTTAGGAAAATAATCTAATATATCTTTGATATTTTTGATTCTTTGTATAATTTTATCATAAATTTCAACTTTAATATCATACATAAATTGACTTTTTCTAATTTTTTTTTTATTATAACTATGCATTAAATTTAATTTATTTATTATATTTTTAATTATATTTTCATTTTTATCCTGATTATTATTATTTAAATATTTATATAAATTTACATGATTTTTTTGATAGTTCATTGAAAAAGCAACTTCATAAAATGAATTTATTTTCGGAAATAAATTAATTAATTCTTCATTTGTGTTTTTAAGATTTTTATAAAAATTCATTTCATGTTTAATCACTTCTATTCCTTTACTATTAATTGCTTTTTTCATAATTATATTGTTTTTTACAGAAATTTCATTAAAACTTCTACAAGTTAGTTTAGCATCATCATTTTGTAAATTTATAATTGATACATACTTTTCTTCATCACCAAAATCCAATAAATCTTTTAATTCATATTCATAGATATTTTCAAAATTATTAAAATATTCGACAATATCTTTTCCTTTTTCAATATTATTTATATTATATTCTAAATTTTCTATATAATAAATTCCTATAATATTTCCTTCTTTTTTTTCAATTATTTTATTGTTTTCTAATAAATACCTACAATTATTACCAAAAGTAAATACAAATAAATTATTTTTTTCTTTTTTTACATTTCGAAAATGATGTAAATTTAATTCTTCATTCGGTAAAATATCACACCAAGTTATTAATAAATTATTTATATTAAATTTTTTTAAATTATTTTGATATATAAAATCAATAGTGTATGCTGTACCATCTTGGTTATTATAATTAAATATATGTATATTTTCTTTTTGCTCAGTTAAAAAATTATCAATTGTAAATTGTGTTAAAGTATTAAATTTTTCATCAATAATAAGGAAAAAACGTTGTGCATATTTTTTCCAATATTTAATAATTGTTACTAAAGCTGGATAGTTATCAATATTAAGTAAATACTTAGGTAGATAATCTTTTGTATAGTTAATTAATCGTGATGATTTTCCTGACGCTACAATTAAAACATCCATTAGTAATAATCAATAAATTATTATTTATTATTAAACTCATTTAAGTTCTACATAAAACATTGGGTCCACATCTTCACCAACAAAGTTTTCACATCGATGTCCTTGATTTTTTTGTTTGTTTTTATAAATAGAAGAGCCAATATTCATGTGTTGGACTAATGATGGATAAGATACACACATTTTTGTAATATGAAAAAAGTATTTTCTTACGCTTTCTCTAAATCGTACATCTGGATTAAAATTAAATATTTGATGATGTTTATTATACCATTGTGCTACTGGATATTTTGTAATTTCTGGTTTAAATACTGTACAGCATGTACCATAGAATCCAGGCAATGATGAATGACGTACATTTAAATATTTGGGTAATGGTGTAGATTTATATTTATTATAATCATACAATGATGAGAATAATGAAAAATTACCATATTTTTTAATCCAAGCATCAGCATTTTTAATAAAATTTTTACAAACAAAAACATCATCATCCATCCAAATTATAAAATCGAGTGTATTTTTTGGTATTTTGTTTAAAAACATAAACATTTTAAGTGTATTACCATTTCCATCCAATTTTAAACTTGAATATATTATTTCAATCTTTTTAGGATATTTTTCTTGATATATTTTTATAAAATCTAAATAACTTGTGTCTTTACTTCCTGATTCAAATAATAATATTTGAAAATCAATATCCGATTCAAACATCCCTGATTTTTCAAATCCTAAAAATGTTTCATCAATTACATTAACTGCTTTTCTTTCCTCACGATTTACACATGGAATAACAATTAAATATTTTAGTTTTTTTTCTTGAGGTATAACTTGATTTGTGATTATTTTATTCATCTTATAAAAATCAAATAAATTATTTTTATTATTTATCCTTAGGTTTTAATTTAATTTTTATAGTAACTTTTTTATTTTCTGGTACATTAATAATTTCATCATTTTTGTTATCATTATCATTTTTACTATTATTTTTTTCAAAATTTTCAATTAAATCATTGACAATATTTAATTGATTTTCTAAAAAGATTTTTCTATCTCTAAGCTGTGTTAAAGAAAATGTTTCGACGCATGATGACATGTTGTTTTATTTAATACTTATGTAAATAATCAATTTTTATTTTAAATCACGTATATCTTCTATTTGAGTAATCATATTAGTTATTAATTCAATATGTGGTATATCGTCTATACTTTCATAATGATTTTTTAAATTATTTAGTACATTGATTGATTCAGTTAATTGTTTCTTCTTATCTTTAATTTTACCTCCATTAGCAACCATGGTATTTAATACTTTTTCTATTTTTCCTAATGCTTCCTCATTAGGTAATACGATTGGTTTATTAAAATTAGGTTTTTGCTTTTCAGAAAAATTATTATTATTCATGGATACAGGTAATGTGATTGGGTTATTAAAATCAATAGAAGCCTCATCAGTTTTACTTAATACATATTTATTTAAAACATATAAAATAATTACTGCCAGTGTAAGTATAATTTTATATGTAAGTGTTCTATTAGACAAAGGTGCAATGAAATAAAATATGAAAAATACTACAATACCAGCCCATTTTTTCCAATCACCCCAATCATTTTCTTGTTTCATTTTATATCCAATATATAATATACAGCTACTTAAAATAATATAATAATAAGCTTTACCCCAAGTATCGTCAGTACCATAATTAAATACAAACCATGTTATTGTTAAATAAAATATAATTGCCATTGAATAATACAAAGTTGTGCTTTCATCATCTTTTTTGTTATTAATAGTTTCTTTTGCAACAAAATAATATTTATAGATCTTTTCATAACCATACAAACCGCATAATAAAATATTTATAATTAAATATACTAAAGTAGATGGATATGTAATATTAGATGAAGCATTTTTATAAATACTACCTTCAGTTAAATCAAATGTATTAATTATATTATTAATAATTCTATAAATATACATAAATATAACATAAAATACTATAAATAAAAAAATATTTTTTATTGTTACACATTCAATTAAATTATCATACCATTCGCCATTTTCTAATTCATTCATATTTTCATTTAATGAATTCAAATTTGGGAAAAATTCTTTCCCATCAAAATTATTTGATTTATAATCATAATTATTATTATCTGAACCAGATTTACTTGATGAAGCTGTTATTATTGGAACATGGTTCGTGTTTGTGTTTGTTTCTGGTAATATTACAGAATGATTAAAATTACCTCCACCAGATTTATTATTAGTAAGTTCTTTCATTTTAGTAATTAAATTAGCTGCATTATTTTTTATTGTTTTCGTTTTTGATGTTCCTTTTATTTTATTTACCGATTCATATAAAGTATTTAAAGTACTATTTTTAAATTGGTTAAATTTGCTTTTTGTGGGGTCGTCATTACCTTTTTTAGCTATTTCTTCTAATTTTTGTAAAATATTTTCTGCTTCTAAAAGTAAATCTGCTTCGGCATCAATATTATTATTCTTATCACTTTCTTTACTATCTATTTTTTCTTTTAATTCTTTAATTTTACTTATTAAACCTTCTGGGTCACTGATGTGATTACTGTCATTTAAATATAAATATGTTATTAATTCTTTAGCATTACCAAACCATGTTATAATTTTAGATGAATCATTATTATTATTTTCAGAATCACTGTCCAATAATAGTTTTAATGATTTACTTTCAGCATAAGATACTTCTTCCTTGTTAAAATATAAACGTTTATATCCATAAAATAATGTTGTTCCTATGGTGATAACCAATAATAAGGGATAAACAACAGTGTATGCATTATCCATACTATTAGAATCAGATATTCCACTAATCATACTTATTGAATATAAAATAGTAAATATTATTTGAACAATGAATAATATATTAATAAGTAATCTATATGCTGCTAGTTGTTTATATTTATCATCATTTTTGATAATATCATCATCTATACTAACATCTTTATAATCCTTATTTATACTGAAAAATATAATTCTATAAAAAATATAATTAGATAATATCATAAACCAGCATAGGAATATATACATAATTGTAACATATTGATTACTTGACTCTGATTTTAAATAATAATAAGAAACATAATACTTATTTGGATTATTATCTTTATCTGGTAATCCATAGTTAGGAAAATTTTTTAAAGCATAAAATTCATCTTTCCTTGTTGGAGTATATCCAACTTTATTTTTAATATCATCTAATGAATCAGCATCTATAATTTTAAAATTTTCATCATCGTCTGAAATAATTTCATATAATCTAATTTTATAATCAAATCTCCAATATGAATTTTTATAAATATAATTTGGAAATTGTGTAACTGCTCTTTTAATATCATCTTCATTATAATCTTTATTTTTCAACATCAAATCTTCTAGATTTTCATATATTAAATCTTTACCATTATTATCTTTTTTTACATCACCATTTTCAATATCTATAGTATATATTTTTTTATCATTTGTAAAATTTACAAATGATTCATCTTCTTTTTTTTCTAAAGAAGATTTTCTTAATTTAGTTATTAAAGAAATTTCTTCTTCTTCTTCTGTTTCATTTTCTTCACTAATAATTTTATCATCTTCTGGATTTGTCATTTTTTCTTTTGAATCAGCATAAGGTAATTCTATATTTGGTATGTAAAATATATTAATTTTTTTTGGTCGATTATCAAATAATTGACTTACTCCATTTGTAAAATTTGAATAATTATTATTTGTTCTTGGATTAAATAATTTTTGTTTCAAAGTTTCAACTATATTTGAGCTAATATTTACTTTTTTTCTAAATACCTTTACTAAAATATCTTTTTTATTTTGATAATTATCTGAATTTATATATTCATAATATTCTTTATTTTTTTGTGGAAAAAAATGAGTTATATCTATATTATTTGTACTTAAACTTCCTTTCGTACTATTTATTTCAGGAATATTATTACTTGTTAATAAAGAACTTAATAAAGCATTCGGCAAAGCATCGACTTCTGCTGTTGAACTAGTATATAAAGTACAAACAACAGAATATAATCCTTTATCATTGCTATATATTAAATAAGACTGCATATCAGAATCTGATTCACCTATTTTTATTAAAGAAGGACAACTAAAACATATATATTTTAATTTATATTTTCCATTTCCTTCATTATCTGTATCATCATTACGACTATCATGAAATATAGTTAATTCTGATTTATCATCACTTGGTTTTAACATTAATATTTTTCCATAATTTTTCATTATATTTACTTTTATATCAGTATTACTAAATTTTTGACCACATCTTTCAGTACATATTAAAATATTTCCCTTTATATGTAAGCCAAATGGCAAAAGCGGATTCACCATATCTTTAGAATTATTTACAAATACTTCACTTAAAACTGGATTACTATCCGACAATTCTATTTTAAGATTATTAGACATCTACTAATATATATTAATAATATAATTTTAGTTTATATACTTATATTAATGAAAGTTAAATTCTAAAAAAATTTTCAAAGTAAATATTATGAATGATATAAATACAATTATTATATTTTTATTGCTTTTAGTAATCTTTTTCTTATTTTTTCACAATTTAATGAATAAAGTCGATCATAAATTAAATAATTTGAAAGTTAATGTTAATTCTTCTCCAGTAAAAGTAGAATTACCAAAAGAATTTACTAAAAAATTTATAATTGAATCAAAAAAATATGATACTAAAGATGGTGAAGAAATTGATAAAATTGAATATGATAAAACAATTATGGAAGATTCTGATTTTTTATTAGAAGGTTTTGACCAATATCAAAATAAAAACAGAGAATTTGAAAATAAACAGAAATCTAGTCATATGTGTTTTAAAGACCATAAACATACTAAATGTAATTTAGGAATAATGAATTATCCAGAACCCAATGATTTAAGTAGCATGGATTATCAAATTTTCAAAATAAATTATCCACCTAATATGACAATGCAAGATTACGTAAATTGGTTATATTGTTATAAAGATGATGAAAGCCAGCTTCCTTATAATCATTTAAAGAATTTAGATAAACTTAAGAGAAATATTCCACTAGAGGAAATTAAAGGTGTTTGTCCTCCACCAGGATACGAAAGTTCTCCTTTAGAGTCAAGTAAATATTTTGATAAAATTTATGGTTCTAATAATGAATTTAAGATAGCAAGTCATTTAAATTCACAAACTGGTCCAATAATGGCATATAATAATGATGAATACAGTGAATTTAGTCAAAATTTAGATGTTCAAGGGACATCTTCGTATATTCGAAATTGTGATATAGGATTGAAAAAGACAAGTAAAGAATTAAATGATTTTGTTTTTCCTAAAGACAGTAATAATTTAGAAGAAACTGAAAAAAATAAAATATATTTTCAAAAAAATGTAGAAATTTAATAATTTATTTACATATAAGGAATATATTGAGGAAAATCACTTTCATATATTGTACATTTATATGGCTCAGATCTTCCTTGAATAAAAACAATATCATTTGTACCTAATTCATCATTTTTATTTTTTATAATTATTTTTACTTTTGATCCATATTTACCTAATAATGTATAATATTCATATTTATTATCATTTGGATATTTTCTTCTTCCAAATAATGGTAATGTATCATTTTCATCACCATATACTTTATATAATACACCCATTTGTTGTGGTTCTCCTAATGGTCCTCTTGTTGATACATAAACAGGTGCAATATTATTATTACTAACATTTACAGGAGTTGTTGGATTATAAATAGGTACTTGTGTGCCTCCCATACAAGGTTGATTTCTTCCACCACATCCTATAACTTGATTTGGTAAATTCATGTTAGGATACCAACTTTGGTCATAAAAATAATCACTTTTATAAGGATATCTTAAAGGATTATAGACTCTATCTAAAGCATTTAATTTTTTAGGATTATTATTAACTAAAACTGGAATAGCAGGATTTGATCTTACTGCCATTTGATTATTATTATAATTTTCTATATCTTCTTTAGATCTTTTTACAGTATTTTCTAAATTATTGATTTTTGATGATAATAAATTTTGTGATTTTTCATTTTCATCACTCATTTTACTAAAAGAGTATTGGTAAAATAAATAAAATACTATAATTACAGCAAATGTTGAAATTAATATGTAAAACATAAGTTTATCTTCTTGAATACATACTTTCTTATTCATTATAATAATAAAACATATTTTATTTATTATTCTTATAAAAAATATTAATTAAATAAATTATTTACAGCAGAAATGACAGCTACTATTCATTAATGGTGGCTCAATAATTACATTAGGAGTTTCTGTATAAAGATTACCTGGATGTTTAATTTTAATTAAACTTAAAAATCCATCATCATCTATAACTGATTCACATTCAGCACCATTTCCTTTACCGCCAACAATAGTTATTTTTGGTGGATTTTGGGGATTAAATCCATGTCCTTTATCTATAATTACTACTTCATCTAATGCATGATTTTTAATTTTTGCTATAGCTTTTCCAGGTTTTGTATTTTCTACATTTCCACAGCTTAACATTACATTTTTATCAATACCTGATAATCCAATAGTTCCAAAATCATTATATCCATCTGGACATTTATCATTATAAAAATTACATTGATTAAATAAACTACTTACTTTTGGCTTAATTGGCTCTTTATTTAATGGTTGTTTTATTTCTTTTACATTACTAATTTCTTTTAATTTATTTTTTAATGGATCTAATGGTTGTACGTTATTTTCTCTAGGCACTGGAGGATTTTCTTGGTCTTTTAATATTGTTTCATCTGTGATAATTTCTGGAGTAAATTTTTGAATATTTTTTATTTCTTTTTTTAAACCATTATTAATATTTTTTAAATTATTCATTGGATTGTCAGAATTTAATTTTTTATTTGTTATATTTTTTAATGTATCATTCTTTTTATTTATTGAACTTAATAAATCTTGATTACTTGAATCATTTACATCTTGATTTGGAAATTTAGTATTCAATTGAGGTATAACATTTTGATCAGAATTAGCAGCTTTTAATTTATCTGCTGATGGATTAAAAGTATTTGTTGGTGAATTAAATTGTTGTTCTACAGGTGCTCCAGATGTTTTATTATAAATCCAATCGGTTAAACCACCAAAAAATCCTTCTATTTCTTCATCAGGAACTTCATCTTCAATATTCTGGGTATAATTATTTTTTAAAAAATTAATATTTGTTACTAATTTGTTATTAACCGTGTCTATATCCACTAACATTTTTTTCTTTATACATTCTTTATTATTATGACATTTGTTTGCTACATATAATCTATGTAATAATAATATTAAAATTAATGGTATAATTAATATACATAATCCATACACAAAATCTTTTAAATACATTAATATATAATAATATAAAAAAAAATAAAAAATGAAATATTTAAAAAAGAATTACATATATATTATATAATGACTCATGTTTTGTGAAAAATACATACACAGATATGATTTAAATTTAATGGAAATGTGTGTAGAAATAGCTAAAAAAAGCAATATGAATTCTAAACACGGATGTATAATTATTGACAAAAAGGGTAAAATAATATCTAGTGCTTGTAACAAACGAAGAAGTATGGATACAGAGCATATATCAGATATTAATATACGAAGACAAAAGAGATTTTCAAGACATGCTGAAGAAACAGCATTAAAAAATGTAAATAGAAATGATTTAAAAGGGGCTGTATTATATGTTGTAAGATATGGAAACCATGAAAATAATCCATATTTTATGAATTCTAAACCATGTGAAAAATGTACAGCAATAATTAAAGCTAATATGGAAAGACATGGATTAAAAGCGGCTTATTATAGTACTGATAATGAATTTTACAATATTTAATTTTTATAATTTTGTATTTTCTCTATTAATTTTTTTAATGTAATAGTAAGAAATGAATTATTATGTTTCTTTTTTAATATATAAAAATGAATTAATGATCTAATATCATCAAAATTATTAATTTTAATTTCTTGACTTTGATTTATTACATTTTTTATATTTTCTGGTTTTATTTTTAATAGAATATCATAACTCTCAATCATTATTTTTAATAATTCATAAGTAGGAATTAAATTTTCATCAATTATAGTTATTTTTGATGTATCTAATTTGTAATAATCCATTGATGACTTAAAGGGTTTATAATAATAATTGTCATTATTTTTACAACATATTTCAGTCATCAATGGATTATTATTAAATACAAAATTATAATATTCATTACATGTTGTAGCAACATTTTCAGATTTTGATAATCCGTTTATATTTTCTTCATGTTTTTCCACAATTTTACTACTATTTCCTCCGTTTATAAACTGATTATATAATTCTTCTACGCCCGTATTTTTAGTTATTAAATTTGTTGATTCTGGCAATGCTGACGATGCTGGCGATGGTACTGGTACTGGCAATGCTGA
>TARA_B110000483_G_scaffold84197_1_pt1 | contig 18127 bp, 14 predicted proteins | sample TARA_B110000483 | Tara Oceans TARA_B110000483 (sample SAMEA4398176) | marine metagenome | biome: Polar Biome; feature: [SRF] surface water layer (ENVO:00010504); material: water (ENVO:00002006), including particulate matter (ENVO:01000060) such as... | depth 5 m
TGAAGCGCTTCTACACCTCAATGGGTCGCAGTCTGCAACTGCTGGACGTGACCTTCGATCTCGGTATTCCGTCATTCGTGGCTATGTCTCACCGATTCGACCATCCAGTCCAGGATCCGCTGATCGGGTTCGGCTCGCACGTCGAGCCAAGGTTGGGAGCGCTCCGGGCGCTCACTGAATGCAATCAGTTCCTGCCGAGTGTCAGCCAGCGCGATGCCTCGGGTGCCACCCGCTATCTCTTCGATGACCCTGAGATGCTCGACTGGTTCACCACTGCCACGACCTCGAGCGAGTCGTATCTCATTCCGGATCCGCAACGGCCGACCGTCGACATCTCGAAAATGGACGGCCTGACCTCCGACGACATATCGGAAGAGATTCGGCTCTGTGTCGAGGTTCTGAGGAGCCGAGGCCTTGAGGTGTTCGTCCTCGATCAGAGCAGACCGGATCTTGATGTCAAGGTTGCCAAGGTCATCGTTCCGAATCTCCGGCACTTCTGGCGGCGACTCGGAAAGGGCCGGCTCTACAACGTGCCTGTCGAACTCGGACTGCTTCCCGAGGCTGTCGACGAGGCAGCGCTCAACCCCCGGAGCATCTTCTTCTAATGGTGGTCACCGGTTTGGAGGAGCGGATCAGGCTGAGGGACTCAGCCGAGTTCGAGTTGCTGAATGGCTCCATGACTATTTCGGCCTTCTTCCACCGGTTCAGCTTCAAGTTGGCCGACGATGGTGTCGCCACGGCGATGTCGCGTCTCGGAACAACCAACGGGCCGTCCGAACTCGCCCCGACGACATCCGAACTGGAAAACTTGGCAACCGAGTTCGGAAATGAGACCTCCGTGCTCGGGCTTGGAAAACTGCTCGGCCGGTTGACTCTGTCCGGATTGGTGGGGAGAACAATTTCGTTCGCGGGTGAAGCCCAGTTCTCCATCATCCCCGATGCCCTTCCTGCCATCAGCGACTCACTCGAGTGCACGCCGTCGACAGTCGTGTCGTTGTCGCGTTTCGTGTTCCTGCGCGTCGACAAGACGAAAATTCTTCTCGAGACCCCCCGTTCTGGCTGGATCATTGAGATCCATGATCCGACTCTGATGACCGTCATTGGCCAGTTGGCATCGCCCGCAACGGTCAAAGAGCACCTGGAGCGGGTCGTCCCGCAAGAAGGTGACAATCAAGAGATCGAGCGGCGCCTGCTCAGTGCACTTGGCCGCGCTGGGATGCTGACCAATCACGCGAGCCCGACCGAGGCGTCGGAAGAATCACTCGACCCATCCTTGAGGGTCTGGTCAGCCCACGATCTACTCTTCCACCAACGCAGTCGCGTCGGTAGGAGCAGGCAACCGTTCGGCGGTACGTACCGGTTCGTTGGCACTGAGGTGCCTCCGCCGAGGTACAGGCGTCCGGTTGACGACCAGCCGAAGATCGAGCTGCCCTCCTCCACGGACTGTGGTGAGGTCGCAGAGAACTACTTCGGACTCCTGAACCAGCGCAGATCACAGCGCGAGTTTGATGACGGGCGCCCTGTCAGTCTCGGCGACTTGGCTGAGTTGCTGTGGAGGACCACCCGTGTGCGCGATGTTCGCGAGACCGAATACGGAGAAATCGTCGATCGCCCGTTCCCCTCAGGCGGCGCTGTGCACGAGCTCGACACGTATATCGCTGTTCGCACCGTCGACGGTCTCGCGCCCGGCCTCTACCGATACGACCCGGTCGATCACTTGCTCGTCCTCGTCCACCCAGAATCACGGGAGTTCTGGACCTGGTTCCACAGCGTTCCGCCCTGGCCGGAACCATCAACGCAACCGCAGGCAGTTCTCGTCATCGCGAGTCGGTTTGATCGCGTCATGTGGAAGTACGAAGGTATGGCCTATGCCGTCATGCTGAAGAACACCGGCGTGCTGATGCAAAGCTGGTCGCTTGCGGTTGAGGCGCTCGGCCTGGGCGGTTGCCCGCTCGGCGCTGGCGACTCAGAGGGCTTTGCGCGAGTCGCAGGGCTCGACCCGTATGTCGAGTCAAGTGTTGCCGAGTTCGCAATCGGACGACCGGATAACCGGCAGCCACTATGAGGAGCAGACAACGTGACTGACGACCAAACACCCAACGCGGCCCAGCAGAAGACAAGCCACCGTGATTTGGATTCTTCCCTCAAGACAACGAAGCCACAGACTTGGGTCGCTGTCACTGCGATAGCCGTTGCGCTTGTCGTTGCCCTGACCTGGTCGGTGGTGGCAACCATCCCCATGAAAAGCACTGCGACTGGTGTGCTGAACAACATGCGGTACGGCTACAGCTTGACCGCACCTGCGGCCGGATTCGTGCAGCTGACCGGAATTGAGAACGGAATCGTCAAGGAAAAACAACAGGTTGGAACGGTCACCTCCGAAAGCGGGGACTCGGTACCTTTGATGTCCCTCGGGGCCGGGGAAGTCGTCTCTCTTTTTGTCATGCAGAACCAGTACGTCGAACTTGGCGATGCCATCGCAAGCATCTCCTTCCAGCCAGCCCTTAATGAACCAATCGAACTCATCACTTTTGTCGGTGAGAGCGACATGGATTTCTTTCCTGTCGGCGGAGTTGTCCAACTCTCGGCGGTCGATACGGCCTCCGGCGCGCGTATTCATGCGACCGGAACAATTCAGGGTGAGACTGAGCTTCCCGCGACCGACACCACCATGTTGAACGTCAGCGCTCAGAGTCAGAGCTTGACCGATGACTGGATGACAGCCAGCGACGGTTACCCCTTCGCTATCTTCATAGCAAGCGATGACTGGCCAACGGGCGACAGCGGATTCGTCCCGCGCGGGGGCCAGATTGTCAACATCGAGAGGGTGTACACCTCCGTTCGCCCGATTTCTCGGCTCTTCGGAAAAGGCTGAGAAGTGTTCCTCGGGTCAGTTCTGCGGCGGACCGCGAAAGTGTCGCCGACCAAAGCGCCGGTGACGACAAGCCCCCGGCGGGTCAAGGTACCCACAGTGTTGCAGCAGGCGGCGACTGAGTGCGGTGCCGCCTCGCTCGGAATGGTGCTCGCACACTACGGAAGGTGGTTGCGGCTCGATGACCTGAGGGATCGACTCGGTGTCGGCCGCGACGGGGCCAACGCTCAAGCAATCGTCGACGGTGCACAGGCGCTGGGCCTGAAAGGAAAGGGCCGGAGGGTTGCACCGAGGAAGATCAGCAGCGTGAGCGTCCCAGCAATCATCTGGTGGAAGCATCGCCACTTCATGGTTCTAGAGGGCGCGTCCCGAGGGCTGGTGCACGTCAACGATCCGGCGCGCGGGCCAGTTTCCATGCTCTGGGAGGATTTCAAGTCCGGATATTCCGGCATCGTCCTTGAGTTTGAGCGAACTGATCAGTTCGAAGAGGGTGGGAGCCCGTTTTCCACTCGCAGATCACTCGCTGTGCGACTCCGCTCGTCGAAATCGGGAGTGTGGTTCGTTGTCCTCGCTGGCCTTTTGACCATGATCCTCGGGCTGCTCGCCGCACCGCTGAGCCAGACGTTTGTTGACGATGGCCTGGGGGGATCTATTCGCGGTGTCTTGCCCGGGGTCATCGCCGCAATGGCAGTCATCGGACTCTTTCGTTCCGGCCTGACCCTTCTCCAGTATGGGGTGATCGCCCGCATCCAATCGAAGGTCAGCCTGGTTGGCTCGGTCGGGCTCACCGACCGGCTGCTCCGCCTCCCGATGATCTTCTTCATGGAACGTTCAGTCGGCGATTTGAGCCAACGGGCCGCCTATAACTCACGGGTCGCGATGCTCGTCGCGAACCAGCTGGCGAGCTCTGCAATTGCGCTCCTGGCGGTCGCGGGTTACGCAGCACTGCTCATCTTCTACAGCCTGCCGATCGGAATGGTCGTTATCGGCCTGACAGCGGTCAATGTCGCGATTCTGAAGGCCGTGTCGGACCGAAGGAACACCCTTCAATCGCGCATCATCCGGCAGCAGAACGACCTAAGAGGACTGTCGCAGGCTTCGATCCGGAACGTTGAGACTCTCAAGGCAACCGGCAAGGAGGACGACACCTTCACCGATCTGGCTGATCTCCAGACCGACTTCGTGTCTGCTTCGGGACAACTGGTACCGACATCGGCTGTGCTCGCTGCCGCACCCCCGGCGATCAGCGCCCTGACAACCGCCGCCATCCTCTTCATGGGGGGAAGGGAAATCTTGGCCGGCTCAATGTCGTTCGGCGCGCTGCTCGCTGTGCAGGCTCTTGCGGTCAGCCTGAGTCACCCAGTCCAGCAACTCATGAGCGCGGGTAGCCAACTCCAGGTGATTACGACGAGCCTTCAAGCCCTCGACGACGTACTCGTCAACGAAACTGCTGGCAGATTTACCCGAACCGCTACCGACCAGGGGTTGAGGACCAAGCCGTTCACTGGACGACTTGACTTCGACGAAGTTCAGTTCAAGTACAACGAGAAGGCTCCAGATCTCATCGACCATCTGAGCTTTTCCCTGATGCCAGGAAGTTCCACGGCTCTGGTGGGTGTATCCGGGGCCGGCAAGACGACGATTGGCAACCTTGCTGCCGGCTTGCTGGAGGCGACCGGAGGCCGGGTGCTGTTCGACAGCGTCCTGCTCTCCGACTTCGCTGAAGGCGTGATCGAGAACGGACTCGCAAAAGTCGATCAGGACGTCGTCCTGTTCTCAGGAACGGTCGCCGAGAACGTGACGCTGTGGGATCCAACCATCGATCGCGAACAGATCTCTCGGGCGCTCGCCGACGCCCAGGTCCTTGGCGACGTCCTGCTGCGAAACGGTGGCTTGGATGCGGTCGTTGAAGAAGACGGACGGAATTTCAGCGGAGGCCAAGCCCAGCGAATTGAGATCGCACGCGCAATCGTTCGTCAGCCCTCCCTTCTCATTCTCGATGAGGCGACCAGCGCCCTCGATGACGTCACCGAAGCCCGTGTCATGGACTCGATCAGACGCCGAGGGATCTCATCGCTCATCGTCGCCCACCGGCTCAGCACGATCCGCGATGCAGACGAAATCATTGTCCTTGGACGAGGTGGGAAGGTGCTCGAGCGGGGCAGCCATGCGGAACTCATGGGTATAGCAGATGGGGCTTACAGACGTATGGTGACTGAGGCAGGAGATGGTGGCGATGTCGGAAGCTGAAGAACACGGCGGGTCCTTCTCCCGACTGCGGGTCAAGACGGCCTCTCCTGCGATCCAAGTGGTCTCAGGCACTGTCGAAGTGTTCGCGGAGGTCGAGCAGCGGCGTCTGCTTCCTCTGGCAACATGCTCCGAAGGCTCGGTGATCGTGCCGCCTGATTCAGGGGCTGGGCTGCTTTTGATCGCACACGCGACTGCGTCGGTCTCACAGGTCGACGATCCGGATGACGTAGCTGTCCAGACGTTCGTCGGACAACTTGGCGACGGTCTTGGAAGTGGCGTCGAGGCACTCGTGGGTGTTGCGCCCTCGGCATTCCCTCAGCTGTTCGCTGCAGCGATCCATGCTGCTGCCGAACTCAGAGAAGAACAGGTAATTCGGGCGGTCGAGACAACGCTGGAGGAGTCCGGTCGGGTCCGAGAACGCTCATTGAATCGGGCCCAGTTCGAGGCCTCCGAATTAGCGCTTCCCGCGGACGAGTCGGGGTCGGCCCCGGTTGTCGCAGTCATGCAACTGTTGGGCGCGGTCCAGAACTTCTCGGTTGTGGTGCCGAGCCAGGGTGAGTACGAAAGCGCCCAGGACAAGGTTCAAGCCGTTGCCCACCGGTCCAACCTTCGTTTCCGAACCGTCCAGCTTGATGACGCTTGGAACAAGAGCGATGTCTCCTCGTATCTCGGGTCGTATCAAACGTCCTCGGGTGGCTCTGAGCCGGTAGCTCTCATCCGCAGAGGCAACAGGTACACAGTGCAGGGAGCCGACGACCTGTTGCCGCGGCCCGTCACCAACGATGAACTCGACCGAATCGACCACGAGGTCTACGAGTTCTACACACCGTTCGACCCTGATCGGCCGACCGTGTTGCGCGACATCCTCCGAGTGTCGTTTCTGAACACGAGCTGGTCGTGGATGACGGTTCTGCTGCTGGCCTCCTTCGGCGCGCTGCTCGGCCTCCTCACCCCGATCCTCACCCAGATCGTGATCAGTCGACTCATTCCGGACGGTCTCGGTGGTTTGCTCTGGGCCGCGGGCGGCGCCCTCGCGATGGCGGCGGTCCTGCTGTTCGTGGTCTCAGTCGTCCAGAACCTTGCGGTCGGCCGCATTTCGCAGCTGGCCACACGGAACCTTCAGGCCGCTTTCTGGGATCGGTTGCTGTCACTTCCAGTGTCGTTCTTCCGGCGCTTCAACTCCGGTGAGCTCGCGGTTCGCGCCCTGGCAATCGACAACCTGTCGCAAACCCTGAGCGTGCAGGTCGTGAGCTCCCTGCTTACTGCGATGTTCGGTTTCATCTTCTTGGTCCAGATGATGCTGTACGACGTCATGCTCGGTCTGGCTGGATCATTCATCATCTCAGCAACAGTTCTTGTGCTCTATCTGACCTTTGTTGCCTCGAGTCGGGAGCAGACGAATCAGCTCGATGCCCAGATGGCGGCGAACGGGTGGCTAGTTCAGATGCTCACGGCCCTACCGAAGCTTCGGATTGCACATGCTGAGGATCGCATGAGCGCTCGATATTTCGAGTTTCTTGGGCGATCGATCATGGCGCAATCGAGGGCAACCTTGGTGAATGGTCGTCTCTCGGCATGGTTCGCCCTGGTGACAACGGGAGCACCCGCGGTCTTCTACGCCGTGGTGCTGCTCCGCTGGAACGGTGATGCGGCTCCGCTGACAACCGCGACCTTCTTGGCCTTCTACGTCGCTTTCACAATCGCCTTTGGCTCGATTTCGGGGCTTGCTGTACCGCTCTCCTCGCTCGCCGTCGTCGCTCCGATGTACCGCTTGTTGGAGCCGGTCATGACCGAGCTGCCGGAGTCAAATCCAAACCTCCTCGATCCGGGCAACCTCTCAGGAAAAATCGAGTTCCGCGACGTGCGGTTCCGATATGCACCGGGCAGCCCGCTCGTGCTCAAGGGTCTCTCGTTGATCGTCGAACCCGCTGAACTCGTTGCGATCGTCGGCACGACCGGGGCTGGCAAGTCGACCCTCACCCGACTCCTTCTCGCTTTCGAACAGCCAGAGGAGGGACAGGTCCTGCTGGACGGCAGGGATCTGTCCACACTTGATCCAAGAGCGGTCCGACACCAGATGGGTGTTGTGACCCAAAGCGGTCGAATCAGCCGAGGGACCGTGTTGAAGAATATCCTCGGTGCCGGATCTGAAGATGACGACGCCGCATGGGCAGCAGCTGAGGGCGCCGCAGTCGCCGATGACATCAGGGCAATGCCCATGGGGATGCATACTCTGGTCGACCCGGGCAATATCTCAGGTGGCCAGGCACAACGACTTCTCATTGCGCGGGCGCTCGTCACACGACCGAAGATCATGATCATGGACGAAGCGACGAGTGCCTTGGACAACGTTGCGCAGGAGCAGGTCACTGAGGCGCTTGCAAATTTGAAGGCAACCAGACTTGTCATTGCGCATCGGCTCTCGACAGTCAGGTCGGCAGATCGGATCGTTGTTCTCGACAACGGCATCGTCGTCGAGTCAGGCACGTTTGATGAGCTTATGAACTCGCAGGGTTTCTTCGCCGATCTTGTCCGGAGGCAGGTCAGCTGACTCACGCCTACTCGGCGCGCGGCCAGAGCCTCACCGCGACAGCCATCAACTTGGCTGGAAGATCGCCGGTGCTCGCAGCGAGTTGTGGGTCCATCCTCGACGGGTCGGCCGACGTCAGCAAACCTCGGGGCGCCTCCGCACCCTGAACTGTCATTGCCGACCGACAAAATCACCAAGAGGCCCGGCGAGCGCAGTCTCAGCCCTGCGTCACTCGTCGTAGAAGTCTTCGGCGAGCCCGGCCTCATCTTCAAGGGCGAGTGTGTCGTCGATCGAACCGTCGGAACCGAAGTCGAAGTCCAGATACATCGGGCTTCCATCACCCTCCCACTCGAAGAAGTTCACGTACAGGGTGTCGTCAGCCTCCAACTCGATCTCGTCGTTGCCAAAGAAGTACTCGCCTTCATCATCGATGCGCGCAACCAGCAGTTCATAGACACCAAGCTCGGTCTGGTCAGTGGTGTCGAGGATGAAATCGCCGTTCGGGTAGTCGAGGATCACGTTGAACGAGCCGCCGGGCTCGATATCGGAGCCCCGGACAATGGCCTCATAGTCGGCCTCATCAGTGGACACTGCCAACCAGATATAGGGCGAGTCGGCGTAGTCACTCGAGTAGTTCAGTTCGAGGTATTCACCGTCGACGACGCTGACCTCAATGAGATCCCATTCACCCGGGTCGAGCACCACATCCTCAACCTCCATGCTGAAGTCCGCCCCAATCATCGTGACGGTGGAAACCGCTTGCTCGTCGAGTTGCGACCCATCGATGGTGACCGAGAATTCGGTCATGTCACCCGGGATCACGTACACGGGCTCCTCCTTGATGTCCCAGACAGCGACGCCGAACTTGAAATCGGTGGCAGTCGCGCCGTCGATCTCGTTGACGAATGTGCCGTCTTTGAGCCAACCAACCCGACGGCCGTCGAGCGCAGTGATCAGCAGGTTGGCGTCACCGTCCAACCAAATTTCGATGCCGTCATTGCCCGCCTGCAGGACCGTTGCGTAACCCGAGACTTCGCTTGAGGAAGTAAATGCTGCGTCCTGTGAACCAAGTCGCGGCGAAGTCGGATGGATGCTGAGCGAGTCAGTATCGGCATCGCCCTCGTACAGGTCGGTTTCGACATTCGGGTTGGTGGACGCCTCGTACTGCCACGTGTCGGCATCGCGATCAATGGTGAGGACACGGCCCTGGCTGGGGTAGTTGTTGTCATAGACAAAGACCTTGTATGTATCGTCGCCGTTGCCCTCGACCGCGTACGGCGTCACAGCATGACCACCGGTGCCATCACGCTTGAAGATGCCGATTGACCACGACTCGTCGGCTTGCTGACCCTCGCTGAACGACTCGATCAACGTGTCGAGGACTTCGCTGGGCGAACCGTCCACCCTTTGCGACGCCCCAGGGGAGGTCGCCTGCGTCACCCACCAATAAGCGATTTCGCGTTGCAGCGCTTCATTCCCCGAAATCTCCAGGTCGCGCACCGAGTCGGCACCAAAGACGCTCGTGTCCGAGCCGCCGAAGTAGAACAGCGAACTGAGCACGGCCATGCCCTCGCAATGACCTCCGGCCATGTACTTGTTCATCTGCTCCATCCACTGCCGGGCAGGAGGCGCGAGGGTGCAACCGTCGACCTGATTCGCACAAACGCCGTCACCAAACATGCGCTGCATTTCAATGGCGGTCAGATCGACTGCGCCTGTGTCGTCGCCGTAGTTCGCGAAGCTGAACGCGTCGACGACCGGATCGAAGCCACTACTGACCGAACCGGCTCCGAGGGCCGGAGTGGGCTCCGATGCGGCCTCACTGGATCCCTCGTCATCGCTCGGGTAGCACTCGTCGAGAATGAAACCGTCGGCATCGACGCACTCGTCGGGAACCTCGCCGCCTTCCCAGCAGGCGTCGAACGCCTCATCATCGGCGAAGCACTCGAATGGGATGATCGACGACCTGGTCCCGCCTGACTCGTCGGCCGCATCAGCCGTGTCGTCCGTGTCAGTTGCATCGACTTCTTCGGTCGTGTCGTCTGTTTGTTCGAGCGCCTGTGAGTCGGTGCTCGCCACATCAGATTCAGTGCTCCCGCCGCCGCACGCGGCAGTACTGATCAACGCGATGGCGACAAGTGTTCGGAAAAATTTGGTCATGACGTTCCTCCGAACACCGTGTCGAATGTGAGATGTTGCGTAATCATCGAGTTGAACCATCGGGCATGGTCGTGTTGTTAAAGCGGGTGCCAATGGTGATTGTCATCTCCATGTTGGCGTCGCTGAGATTTGCGTCGGTGAGGTTCGCCCTGGCGAGATCAGCCCAGTTCAGGTTGGCGCCGGACAGGTCCGCACCGGTGAGGTTCGCTCCGGCGAGAATAGCACCGCTCAGGTCAGCTTGAGTCAGGAGCGCGCCGGACAGATCGCAGCCGTCGAGCCGGGCGACACTGAGGTTCGCTCCGGACAGATCGGCGCCACTCAGATCGAGTTCATAGAGGTCGGCCTTGGACAGGTTGCGCACATCGGGCTCCGCTGTCGACGGATCTTGCTCATCGCCGCCAGCAGCGCGCTCCACGTTCGTATCAGTACCCATGGGATCCCTCTACGCCCCAGGGGACTGCTCGGATGAGCCGCCGTAGGTTGTTGTTTAAAGATCCTATGACAAGTAATCGACATAAGTTGTGCGGGTGTGATACTGCACCTCCACATTGGCTGCTGCGCAGCGCAATCGAAGCCGCGCGCTCGTCGGGTCAGGCGCTCACAAGCTTGAGGTATGGCGGTGTCTGCGGGAGCTGCCAGAGGCGAGCGAACTCCTCAGTGACTTCACGGATGGCCGACGACACGCAGCCAGCGGCGATGGGCCCGTCCGCATGTCGCATGGCGACACCGAGATGCTGCATTGCACCCTGGTAGTCGCCGTTCGATCCGAGAACACATGCCAGGTTGCACCGCAGGAACGGGTCGCAGGGGTCGAGATTGACCTGTGCCTGGAGCTGTTGGGTTCCCGTTTCTCTGGTGGTCATTGATACGTGGATCGGCGCACTCCCACTGTTCTTGAGACTCGGTGCGAATCCTGCCGAAATCTTGCATTTCAGACGGCGAATCGCCACGCAGCATCAGGCCGCCCGCTCAGTGTCACGCTCGCCGCCGCTGGGCTGCTCGGTAGCCTGCGCTCAATGCATTGGCTCGCTCCAACGATCAGCACGTGCTGACGTCGAACGGCACGGCCACCGGAGCCGCACACGTCTCGAAACTCGGCCGCCGACCCTTCGATCCCCGCCGTGTCCCGTTCTATTACGGGTGGGTTGTGTTGGTTGCCGGCACCATCGGCATCATCGCATCGGTGCCCGGTCAGACCGCCGGCGTCAGCGTCTTTACCGATGATCTGACCTCCACGACCGGCCTCACCCGCCTGCAGTTGGCGATTGCCTACCTGATCGGCACGGGCGCGAGCGGGCTGCTGCTCGGCATCGGCGGCAGAATGATCGACCGCTACGGCTCACGCGTCGTGGCGTTCGCTGCGACGATCGGCCTGGCGTGCACCGTCACCGGGCTGAGTTTCGTCGGCTCAATGAGCACGCCCGTCGGCCTCATCGTGATGAGCGTCGGTTTCGGTTGCCTCCGGTTCTCCGGGCAGGGCCTACTCACGCTGTCGTCGCGGACCATGGTCGCCCAGTGGTTCGACCGGCGACGCGGCTTCGTCAGCTCACTCTCCCAGGCCGCTGGCAGCTTCGCCTTCGCCGCCGCGCCCGCCCTACTGCTTGCGCTCATCGACATCGACGGGTTCCGAACCGCCTGGCGGATCGTCGCTGTCGGCCTCGTCGTCGTCATGGCCACCCTGATCGCAACGCTCTACCGCGTCAGCCCCGAAGCCTCGGGCATGATCATCGACGGTGGCTTGGCCGCACCCGATGTCAGCGACGCACCAGCGGTCATTGGTAAAGACACCGACGCAACGCGCGGAGAAGCCGTACGCGACCTGCGGTTCTGGGCAGTGACGCTGCCGGTCATGGCGATGTCGTCGACCGCAACGGCTATCACGTTTCACATCATCGACCTCGGCGCCGAACAGGGCTTAGATGAAGACACGATCGTGCGCATCTTTGTGCCGATCGCATTCGTCAGCGTCCCGGTCACGTTGTTCACCGGCTGGCTCATCGACCGCACGTCGCCAATGGTTGTCGCGATGGCGATGGGTGCCTCGCAGGTGCTCATGTACCTCGCTATCGGCTACCTCGATGTGACCGTGATGGCTGTGCTCGCAATCGTCGGTTGGGGTGCTGCGCAGGGTTGCTTCTCGTCGCTCACGTCGGCCGCACTTCCCCGTCTGTTCGGGCGTCGGCACCTTGGCGAAATCGCCGGCATCCAGATGAGTGCCATGGTGATCGGCAGTGCCATCGGGCCGGCATTTTTTGCGCTGTCCCGTTCGATGACCGACAGTTACCGGCCAGCACTCTGGATCTCCGCCACCGTGCCCGCCGCCGCCGTGCTCCTCGCAGCCGCCGGTAAACGCCGCGACACCTGACCCACCCCCCCCATCAGCCAAAAATACTGATTCCGCTCCGGCTACCGGGGCACCCAACTGTGGGTATGCACAAACGCACTAGGTTCCGTACATGACCCGGCGGTACGTCCTACTCGCAGCGGCCAGCATGACAATGCTCGCTGCATGCAGCGGCAGTGACGACCAGGTCCGCGTTGCCGGCCCCGATCCTGTCACCGCGCCCTCAATCACCAGCACGCCGGACACCGCCCAGGTCGACCCCGCTCCCGCGACCCCAGCCACGACCGACAGCGCTCCGGCCCCCGCCACCGAGCCAGCGCCGACCACCACGCTTGACCCGCTGAAGTTGGTTGCTGAGCAAGTTCAACGGGATTTCGAAGCCAGCGAGGTTGCGGTACTCAAAGCCTTCAATGACCCCGGTTCTCCTGAATCCGCAGTACTTCTTAAGGCGCATTTCACCGAAAAGATCCTGCAGCGTGTCCTAGGTGATCTCGCGACGCTTGAAGAGGACGGTCTTCGCGGCAAATGGAACCCAGACATTCCTCAGATCGTGGTGATCCTCGACGAGCCCAAGTTCATGGATGACACCCAGTTGCGCGTCTCCATAACGACATGTCGAGTTGACGCAGGAGTGGTTTTCGTTCCGGGAGCAAACGGCGGGACCGATGTGGTCGTGAACGACACCGTCCGGCGGGTTACGGCGATCACAGAGTTTCTATTCGAAGACGGGGCCTGGAAGCCGGCGGCCGGCACTGAGCTCACCAACCAAGTTGGAGAGACATCGTGCGACGACGCATAAGTAAAGCGCTCATCGGAGGGTCCATCGTGTGCGCCATCGCTTCGTCACCGGTAGTTGCTGACTTGACAGGGACCTCAGCCGGCACCGACAGCGGTGGCACGGTGACCGCCGAGGCGGGGACGGGGGATCTCGTGTTGGGTGTTGTATATACGTCGGACGGGTCGTCGGGACCGAAGTGTTCGTGGGATCGGTACTCCAACTTTGAGTTCGAACGGGCAACGGGAACGCCGCCCCGTGAGCCGCCGCAGTACTACGACGACTCTGACGTCGAGGTCGCGCAAGAAGAGCTCGATCGGCGCGAGGCCGAACTCGAGCGCTGGCAGCGAACCGAGGACCGTCGACGCTCCGAACCAAAGGTCACCTATTTCGACGGCGAGGCACACTACGTCTACGCCGTGCGCTGTGTTGGCTCCACCGGAACCGTGCGGCTGGTCCCAACCACCGTTGCTACCAACGACCTCATCCCCGGACTGCACGACGTCGCAACCGGCCAGATCCTGGTGCCGGTCCCCGACGTATCACCAGAACTCGGCTTCACCGGCTACGTCAACCTCGGCATGTGGCTCGCCGTAGAACCCGCCACCATCACGCCAATCACCGCAGAAGCCGGACCGGACGCGTGGATCACGGTCACGCCCGAACACCAGTCGATCCACTTCGACTTCGGCAACGGCGACACCAGAACCTGCGACGGATTCGGCGAGCCAATCAGCTACCTCGAAACCTTCGACGAAGGCCCCTGCGGCTACACGTACCGGCACTCGTCACCCGACAGCCAGCCTTATCAAGTCCGAGTCAGCACCACCTGGAACCTGCCGTACACATCATCAAACGGCAGCGGCACACTCGCGCCCTTCACTCGCGACGCGGTGTTCCCCCACAACGTCGACGAACTCCAGACCGTCGGTCAAAGCAATTAGCTGCAGCCGGCTCAACCGACCGCAGCCAGCTCAACTATTCAGGTTTGCCCAAGCGTCGAGAATCGACTGGGACATATCGCGATGCTCCTTCGCCAACGTCTTTGCCTCGTCACCTTCGGCACGCATCCCGAGCGCGATTGCACCGAACTTGTTCCCCGCAAAATACGGCCCGAACAGCTTCGGGGCGAACGCTCCCTTCTGGTGCTCCTCGGGCGCATCGCCATTTGGCAACGCGGTCGGCCCACCGGCAGGTGGTGCGAACGACGCGAGGCCGAGCGGTTCGAGCTGCGCGAACAGGTCCTCATCGTTGCGACGGTCAGCGAAGTCGTTCCCTCGATAACCAAACACCTCGTTGCCGTCGGGATCGATGACGAAGAGGCCAGGCAGAGCGATACCGCCACGCTCGTTGGGGTCGAACATGTCCATGGGGTGCAAATATCGCGCACCGCCAGGATCGCTCACATACAAGACGTGCGGTGTCGGCCAACGGGCAGACATAGCGGCCGTCCGTTCGTCACCGTCGACGCTGATCGCAATGACCTCGGCGCCTGCGTTGCTGATTCGTTCGTTGAGGGATGCCAGCTTCACGAGCTGGCCACAGCAATATGGTCACCAATCGCCCCGGTACGTCAGGAGCACCACCGCACCGTCCTCGCGTCGGAGATCGAGGATGTCTGCAGTGACGTTGCTACTCAGAGTCATGCCCCAATCTTGACTCACCTGAAGGGCGCCCGACGACCGGGAGCCATTTTGCAGAAAGCAACGAACGTGCGGCCTGCTACTTCCAACAGCCTCAGGTGCCGTAGCGGAGGGTTCCGGCAGGCAGCAGCGCAACGAGTGCCTCGACGACTTCGCCCTCGTTGGCCTGCCGACGGGTCCGGCGCTTGGAGTAGATCGTGCTGACCTCTCCATCTTGTTCAGCAGTCACCTCGAACACACCGCCGCCACCGGGAACCAGGGTGAGCTCAGTGACCATATGTTGATAATTCGCCATGATCTCGTTGGTCACGCGCACGGCGTGGGGCCAATAATTTCAAGCCAGGCAGTAGGTGATATTGATCTTCATCCACCCGTGTCTAGCACCCAACACAGCGACCAGTAAGTTCGGCGCACATGAGCAACGAGAACAGCATCGAAGCAACATCCGGGAGCTTTCCGCTCCAAGAATTTCTCGGCATGGAACTGACCGGCGGCGAGCCGGGCACCAGCGTTGCGCACCTCACACTCGGCGAGCAGCACGCCAACCCCAACGGTGTCGCGCACGGCGCCGTGCTCTTCGCTTTGGTCGACACTGCAATGGGCAAGGCCACGATGAGCGTCATCGACGAAGGCCAGTACTGCGCGAGCGTTGAGTTGTCGTTGCGCTTCATTCGGCCAGCCGCCCAAGGCGAACTCACCGCTGTTGCCACGATCGTCAAGCGCGGCAAGACCACCGTCCACCTCGAAGCCCGCGTCCATGGCCCCGACCAACGTTTAGTCGCAACAAGCGCCGGCACCTTCGCCATCCTCGGCGGCTGAAGCTAGCCGGCAACTGAGAGAGCAGCTGAACAAGATCTGGTGATCGATCGCTGCAACTCGCTGGCAAGCTGGACAGGTGACCGACGACGCGATTCCCGACACTGGCGACGAGTTCGATGATCAGTTCGATGACGTGATTGGCTCAGAAGCGGCTGAGCGGCTCAAGATGCGCTTCGGGTTCGACGACGAACAGGCCCAGATGTTCATGCTGCTCACCGGAGCGGCATCGCTGTTCGCCGCCGATGGCGACCCCGCCCTCGGCGAAGACGCCGAACGCGACGAAGCAATCGATCTCTTGCTCACTGCACTCGACGACCCGACCATTGCGTTTGCCGCCTGGGATGCCTGGGCCGAAGAAGGCATCACCGGCGACAAGCTTCAGCGTTTCGTCGACGAGATCGCCGGGCCCGACCACTGCGGTAGCCAACCCAGCGACCGCGACCACGACGGCACCAGCCGGCCCGGTATCACCTGGCTGCAATCACGCCAGGCCTTGCTCCGCCTCGACAGCGACGAATCGATCCGGCTGCTCGACAGCGTCCGCGACTCTGGTCATGCCGCTGCACTCATCGACCTCGCTGGGCTCCAGGCAGATGCCAGCAACCCAATCGAGACCCGCGACCTGCTGGAAGCAGCAGGCGTGAACGTCGCCATCGACCTCGACGCGGCCTATGACCCGTTGACCAGCGAGCGTGGTCTCGGTATCGAACTCGCCGAAGAGATCGCCCCCTTCGCGGCGCTGCGCCCCAAGGCAGTCGCTGGCCGCAACGACACCTGCCCGTGCGGTTCTGGCAAGAAGTACAAGCACTGCCACCTCGGCAACGAACTGCACTCGCTCAACGATCGAGCGGCCTGGCTCTACCTCAAAATGATGCGGTTCATGCAGCTCACGAACCCGTTCCTGCCCGACGGGATCGTCGCTGAGATGACGAGCAGCATGATCACGTCCAACATGGCTGAGATGCTCGAACAGTCCTACATCCCGACCGACATTGCGCTGCACGAAGGCAATGTTGCCAACCGGTTCCTCATGGCCAAGAGCGCCATTTTGCCGGCCGACGAAATCGAGCTGACCGAGCAGTGGATCGCCGCGCCGCGCAGTGTCTTCCGCGTCAAAAAGTCGACGCATGCCGAACTCGAACTCACGGAACTTCGCAGCCGCGACCGGATCAGCATTGTTGGCACGATTCCCGAGCAGCCGCTCGAAGTCGGCACTCTGATCTGCGGCCGCCCGCTGCCCGTTGGCCAAACGCATCGCTCGTACGGCGGGTTTGTGCCGGTCGATGAGTCAATGATCGACAGCCTGCTCGAAGCATGCGCGAGCCGCAATCTGGAGACCGTCGCGATCTCTCTGTCGCAGATCTTCGACGCTGCCGAACTGGCCGACGCCTTCGCCGCCGAGGACACGCAAAGCGATCTGCCGATCTGATCAGGTGCCCGGGCCGACGAGCCGGCCTCGTAACCAGCTCTACCAGTACTCCTCGAAGTGGATGTTGCCGGGTGCGTTACGGCGATCAAGGGTGAAACCCTCGTTGACGAGCAACTCGACGACTCCAACGGTTTCAGGGAAGACCTGCTTGCCGTCGATCGCTTCAGGCGAACCAATCATTGCGGGGTTGCCACACAGAAAAACGTGGCTGGTCTCTGGCGACAGCGTGACGCCGAGCTTCTCGGAGAAATCGTTATCGCGCAACAGGTCCTGCAGGTAGCGCTTAGGGACGCCTTCTTCGCGAGTCGGCATCGGCACGTAGTGGTAGTTCGGATAACGCTCTTCAAGCTCGCGATGCTTGTCGGCGTAACCGAGGTCGGCGTTCTGACGAACCGTGACCGCCGAGATGATCGGGCCGGTGTGGCCCTTGCGCAGCAGGTCGATGATCATGCCGTTGTGCGGGGCCTCGCCGGTTCCGGTCGAGAAGAACACGATCTCGGCCTTCGGATTCTGTACGTCATTGAGTGTGTAGCGGCCCGCGACTTTCGGACCGAGATAGATGCGGTCGCCAGTCTTTTTGAGCGCCAGGCGCGGGGTGAGTGCCGGGATGTTGTCCGACGTTGGTGGCACGAGGACGATATAGAACTCAAGCTCATCGAGACCGTTCTCGTCAGTCAGGTAGCCGTAGTCGTCGAAGATGCGCGATGAGATCGAATACGAACGACGGATCAGCTTGTCCCATCGCTTTTCGGCTTCAGGGTCATCGGCGTTGTCAATGCGCTTTTCCCAGTAGCCGAGCCCGAGTGACGCGTACTGGCCGGGCAGGTACGACGTGTCGCCATTGTCAGGCTTGACACCCAGCACCCAAAGGTCGGAGTGCGTTGGCTCGAAGTACGTAATTGTTGCGTTGTAGTGCTCCTCGCGCAGCTCTTCAATGGCGCCGACGTGCTTGGTTCGACGTTCAAGCGACGATCGAGGCGCTGGCACTGCAGCGCCCGGGAAGGAACTCGAGAGCAGCGCAAACCCGATCTCAGAACCGAGTGCTGTCGTGGCGGGCTTGCTGTTCCCGTCTGCGTCAAGCCCCGGCTCGCCGACGAACCATACGTTGCCAGTAGCAACCGCAGCCTCGCTCAGCCCGATGCTTTCGTGGGTGACGGTGATGCGCGACGGTGCGAACACAACGTGATCGAACTGCAGGTCGGGTGTACGGCGATCACCGAACTCGACAAGCGGGAACTCGCCGATCATCGACACGTGCTTTGGCGTCGAACGGTAGAGCAGCGTGGCGCGACGGCTGCGTTCAAG
>TARA_B110000483_G_C18206952_1_pt1 | contig 18058 bp, 18 predicted proteins | sample TARA_B110000483 | Tara Oceans TARA_B110000483 (sample SAMEA4398176) | marine metagenome | biome: Polar Biome; feature: [SRF] surface water layer (ENVO:00010504); material: water (ENVO:00002006), including particulate matter (ENVO:01000060) such as... | depth 5 m
AATTTTAGTAGAAAATAATAAATGTATTTTTGATGTTGTTTATGAATATTCCAAGAATATCCCCAACTATGATAACAATAACTATTATTATAAAAAACAATTGGTTCATTGTCTATTTTATTTTGAAAGGTATAATTGTAAAAATAGGAAGGATTAAAAAAACTATGATTTTTATATTTAGATATAAATTGATTATGGAAATTAGTAAAAAAAACTGGTCCAGTTTGGTGAGGAATATTTTTATATTGGAATAAATGATAATTAAATTCAATATTTAATATGATTTTTTTTAAATAATTATTGTGTTTATTGAATCCCATGAGTCCAATAGCAATAAACTTATCACTTTCAAATGCACTAAACATATCAATATTGTTTAATAATTCTTCAATATTTTTGATAGAATAAAAATCAGAATCTACATATATACCACCGTAATTATATAATATTTCATATCTTGCTATGTCAGATTTTTGTGCGTATGTTAATGATTTATCATAAATTTTTTGATTATATAATGAAAACAGGTTAGAGTCATTCCAAAAACAAAATATAAAATCTTCATATTTATCCATCCAACTTTGTAAAAATAAATAATAATGGTTAGGGAATTGATTATTACCAATCCAAATAAAGTGTAATATTTTAGGTATTTTACTATTTTTGATATATTGAATATTAACAGTATCTAAACTTTCAAATGAAAAAGTATTCATATATTTTTTAAAATTATTTTCATTATGTTTTGTGTTAGTATTAATTATGTTTGTTAAAAATGAATAATCTTGTATAGTATGTAAATTAATTTTGTTGGTTAAGTCTATATTTTCTAAATTAGAGTAATAGTATTTAATACTTTTTAATTTGTTGATTTTATTTTGGATATTTAATAAATCATTATCATTTTTATAATAAATAATATTTATATTTTGGTATATTTTATTTTGATGTTTATTTTTTAAATTATCAAATAAAGTAACATGATATTGATTATCAATCAAATAAAAAAGTAAATCATTATTAATAATATTATTACAAATAAAAACAATCGTTTTCTGATTATTTAATATATCAATAGAATCATCATATGATGTATAATTAATTGAATATTTAATTTTTTCATATATATCATTATTTAAAATAAAAATATTTTGGTTATTTAAGTAATTAAGTTGTAAGTAAGTGCCGTATTTTTGATAATTCCCATTTATATTTTTATTTGTATAAAATTCATTATTATTTAAATTTAAAGTAATTTCATTGAATAAATCATTATCAATGTACAACTTTTTAAATGTATAGTTATAATAAGAAATTTCATAATATTTATTTTGGAAGTTAATATAAGTATTTATTGTGTCATTGATTTCATCATATAAAATAAATTTATCATCATCTAAATCAAAAAAATAATACATTTCAATACTATTTAAGTCATAGCATATATTTAGAATATGGTTAGCAAAGTATAATTTATTTGAGTTTTTATCAGAAATAAAATAATATGAATAATTTTTAAAAAATATGTGATAATATTTTTGACAATATTGATAATAATTATTTTCATCAGATGATAAAAAGTAATCCACACAATTTTCATTCCAAGTTATTTTTAAAAAGTGATTATTAATAAAATAGGTACTTGTTGATTTTTCGTTTAAATATAAAACATTGTTTTCAATTTTAATTATATTTTCCCAATCATTATGAAATACATTTATAATAGTATTTGTCATTGATATTATTTATTTTTTTTTTGAAATATTTATCCAAATTATAATTAATTCATAAATCTTCTAGTCTGTAAGGTCCATTAAATTCAAATAATTGAATAGGGAGATTGTTAGAATAAAAATATCCTTTTCCAAATTCATTCCATTTTATTTGAACAACTTTTATATTGACTCCATTTAACCAAGCTTTTTGTACAGCTTTTTTATATATTAAATCAATATTACTAGGTTGAAAAACACAAACATCAGTTCTTTGTACAATATATAATAATGTACAAATAATATTTGTTTCCGTGTGTATTTTTTCTAATTCTTGGATATGTTTTAGTGCTCTTGGGCTAACAGGTTCATTAACATTTTTCCTATATCCATCTGGAAAGTAGGATATTTTGTCATTAATAAATGTTTTTTCAATTAAATCAGTATGTTTTTTATATTCTTTCTTGGCAACATCAACATAATAAGCTAAAGGAACTGTTTTTACTTCAAAAATATATTCAATATCATTATTATCAATACAGTGAAAGTCAAATCTAGAATTTTCAAATACTTTTTCACGTTCAATCTTTTTAAAATGATATGAATTTTGAATTAAATTATTTTTTAATAATTCATGAGAAATATATTCAGCTGTTTTAGGTTTTAGTGATATATATTGTGTAATAGAAGTATTATTTTTTGTTTCATTAAAAATACATAATTCTACAGCATACTTTGTTTTAGTATTCCCATTATTTTCACTTACAAGAACTATTGCGTCATTATCTGATAATCCACAACATCCTAATGATGGACAATGTGCTAAATAAATAGTAAAATCAATTACATCATAATCGTCATCGATTAATTGAATATCAGCTACATAAGGTGATTTAATTGATGCTGACGGTCTTTTTATTATTTTTGCTTTTAATAATGGTTTTGTATTATATAAAAGCATTTTATTGTTTTTGTATATTAATCATAATAATTCATTTTTTAAATTTATAAGTTCAAAATCTTATTTTTATTTGGTTTTTTATTTTAGTAGGTTATATTATTTTTGTTCATTCTTTGTGTATTTATAAATATTATTTTTAGTTACATTCCTCTTTTCAATAGAGTTTAAAATAAATAATGACAAATCTCAAACTTATAGTCCAAATTGTTTTGTCAGTTCAAGTTTCTGAATGAGATCTCTCAATTCAGTGTTTGCTTCTAGGTTGTAGCTTTCCTTAATGAGGCTGATAGCTTCAGTAAGGTTTGACCTGGCTTTCTTACCAGTACCTTTTTTGGGCGTTTGTACAGCCTTCTTTTTTTCACGAAGAAGTTGTTGGATTTCATCAATAGAAAGATCTCCGTTCGTGGCACGGTTTCTCCAATCTTCCAAAGAAATTATGGAATCACCGGAAGATGCTGGAGTATCTACTCCAGGTACTTTTTCAAAAGGAACCCTAGAATTATGCTCAGTATCAGAGTTATCATCAGATAATGAGCCTCGTTGAAGGCACTGGCCTCCAGGAATGGAGGCAGTATCGTCTTCATCTTCAGATGACAAACTGTTCAAGTCTTCATCTTCAGAACCACCTTCAGCAGCTTGTAGAGGAACGCAACCATGAAATGCATGAAGAGTTTCACGCGTTGTAGCGGCTTGTTGAGCGGCTTGAAAATCAGCAACTTGTTGAATTGCGGCTAGTGTAGCGACTTCTTCAGCGGCTTGTTTGGCTTCGTCCAAAGTAGGACACTGAATCTCGGAGAGATAAACAGAATGTGGGTCATCTTGGTAGACACGATGAAAAATGAATTTTACTTCATAATTCGATGTGCCCCCGTTGAATTCCACAGGAATAACTTTCGTCATAGTCAGAACTTGACGTCCATTGACTCGTACAAACTTTCTGAAGTCTAAATCGAAGAAAGTAAAAGCTCCAAAATTGCGGTTCTGTTGGATGTACTGTTCGTATTCCAACGAAAATGTTGAAGAGATACAGTCCATCAAAGTGGATTTTACTCCATGATTACTAGCACCGAGATATTCACTCGTCAATTTTGTGACGAATGAGGTGTCTTTTTCGACATATCCAAGAAGGGGAGGACGAGATTTGATTTGTTCAACCAAAAAATCATCAGGTGACCCAAAATTGGGTTTATTGCAATTCTCAAATATCCAATTCACAAACTGTGTTTGGAAATCTGATATCACAGTGTCATAACTAGACTCATTGAATCTCCACATCAATTTTAGGTCAAAAAGACCAGGCTTGAGTGCTCCGAATCGGTCGTCAACAGTAGGTCTCTTAGTAATAGCAGTGCTCATCGTATTTGTATTAAAAATTACAAGTTATAGGTTGCAAAGTCAAATATACTAAAATTTTTAAGGAGTTTCGATTTTTTTTAAATTACAATAAAATAATTTTTTTACTGTATGTCAAAGAGTTTATAAAATAGATTTAGATAATTGTTGATTTATTATCATTCGAATTTTGAATAATTTGAATATTATCAGATGTAATATTATTACTTAAATTTTCTATTTGAATAGTTTTTTCTTTATAATAATGTTCATTTTCATGCATTAAAAACCAAACAGCTAGTTTATTTTTTCTTCCAGGTCTTTGTGCTCTACCAATAATTTGTGTTTGTAAGTCATGTGGTGTTTTATGTAAAAATAATATATCAGTGGTAATTTCCAAATTTAATCCACAACCAAATAAATTAGAATTTAATAGTAGTACATGAATATTGCCAAAATTATAATCAAATACGCTTTTATTAATTTCATCTATATTACCATTATCTAATTCAATAAATTCAATATTATATTTTTGTAATAAATGGATTAAATCTTCAAATATTTTTGGAAATTGGGAACAGAATATTATTTTTGAATTTTTATGAGTTTTAGTCATAAAAAAGTTTTCAACAAATTGTAATTTTGATTTATCAATATATTTAATACCATTTTTAATATTATTTAACATTTCATCATGTTGTTTTTTATTTTTAAAATCATCATATAGAATCTCATTATTATGACAAAATAGACATTCTTTTTTTAATAGTTTTAAATACCATTCTTTAATACATTTATGACATCCTATTTTTTCACAACAATTTGAATAATATCTATTATCTTCATCTTCGATAGATTCATCGCAAATGGTACATTTATTAATATCAGTATCATTTTTAACTAATACATAATGTTCTAATTTAACATTTTCAGTATTACAATATATACATGATGTTTTTTCAAGATCAGCAAACCATTTTTCAGCACAATCATAACATATATTATTTTGACAACAAGGGCTAATAACTTTTTTTTTATCTTTTAATTCTTCATAGCATAAAGGGCAGCAGTTATTTTCTTTTAACCTATCTAAGATTAAATCTAATTTTGTTTGTGTATCACGTAAATGTTTTTTTGATTTATTTAAAATATTTAATAAATCATTTTTTTTAGTTTCATTTTCAGTATTTTCGATGGATTTTTCAAGGTCTGCTATACGTATTTCTTCTATTTCAATAATTTCTTTTTTATCTTTAATTAAAAAACTAATGGCTTCAAGCTCATTATTAGCTATTTTACTATGAAATTTTCTTTTTATATTACTAAAATCTAATGCGTTAAGTAAAGTAATTTCATCGTCATCGATTACATTTTTAAAAATGTTATCCAAATAAAAATTTTTACAAATTATTTTATATTCATTACAATCTTCAATATTAAACGATTGTTTAATAAATTTATCATCACATTTAACAGATATATTATCAATTAAAGAAGGTTCAATATGATATGATCCAGTTTTTTGAAAGTGAAAAGAAGCACTAACAAACCATATAAAATCGGCATTCATTTTATCAATTAAAATATTTGAAATACTGTCTATTTCGTCAAAGAATATTCGATTCATTTTAAGATAATAAGAATTAAATGTAGTACATAAGGAATGATAAAATAATGAGGATATTAAATATATGTTATATTTATCAAAACAATGATTATTTTCATCATAAAATTCAATAATATCAGAATAATTTAATATTTTTTTAAAAGTTAATAGTCCATCACTAAAATTAATAATAGATTCAGTCCATTGGTTGATTAAATTTTGTGGAACAACAATAAGATTATTTTTAGATTTAGTATGATAAATTAATCCTAAAATAGTATATGTTTTACCAGAGCCGGGTTTATCGTTCATAATACCGTAATGTAAAATATTAAATTTTTCTATAGTTAATGCTTTATGTATAGAAGCAAGTTGGTGATTTTTTAAAATAATATTAATATCATTTGGTTGTTCAATACAAATATCATTTTCATTTAATAAAATAGATTCATTATACATATTTAGGTGTTATAAAAATGAATTAAAATATAATCGAGTATAGAATTATTATTTTTTATTTTAATTTAATTAGATGTGTAGTATAAATCATGATTTAAAGGCAATATATATTCATATACATAAGACTGGTGGTACAACAATAGCAATGAATTTAAGGAAATATTATGGATTTGAAACATTTTATTTAAGAAGACCGGACCATCAAACATTTTGTTATGATAAAAAGAAGAAGAAATATATAAATTATGAAAATAGGGTACATGGAATAATTAATTATTATAAGACATCGCCATATATAAATAAAAAGATGAGGATGAATAAAGAGAAGTGGGATAGTTATTATAAATTTTGTTTTATAAGAAATCCGTATGATAGAATAGTAAGTGCCTGGAATCATGTAAATCGTTTTAATATACCATTCAAAAATTTTTTGAATTTAAAAACAACATGTAATGATGTTGAATATATACATATGTTTATGCCACAATATAGGTCAATGATAAATGAAAAGGCAAAAAAGTATATAGATCATATAGGTTATTTTGAGAATTTAAATGAAGATTTTGAGATTATATTAAAAAAATTAGGTATAAAAAAAATAATGCATAATAAGGACGAAAAATTAAATGTCAGAGTACATAAACCATTTTATGATTATTATGATGAAGAGTCATTAAATAAAGTAAATTATTTAATGGATGAGGATTTTAAAAATTTAAGTTATGAAAAGATAAATAATATAGATGATTTTCATAAAAAATTTAATATTAATAGTAATGATAACTAAATTAAATTATGATATGTTATTTTATGCTTTAAAATTTTTACCAAATCATGAAATAATGAATATGTTTATTATATGTAAAGAATTAAATAAAATATTAAATAAAGAAGTTATGTTAGAATACATGAGTTATAGAGATCATCCGATTGTTTTTAATCAAAATGATAATTATTGTATGAAATGTAATCAAGGGATAATTATATTTAATGATGAAGATAAGAGTGATGAATTAAAATATATTATTTGTAATCATTCATAAAAAATATATTATTTAATATCATGAATAAAGATATAAATACAAAAAAAAATAAAGTAAAAGGTGGTAAAAAAATAAAAAAAAGTGTTACAAAAAGTGTTACAAAAAGTGTTACAAAAACGAATACAAAAACGAAACCTAATACAAACATAAAAAAAATAAATATGAATCATTTTTGTGAAGAAAATAATATTATGTTTAAAAAGATAAATAAATTTTTAAATAATCCAAAGAATATCTTTATATTAATGAAAACATTAAAAATATTTTTTCATCCAAGGGCACAGCCTATATTATTGAATGAAATAAAAAAAAATAAATCAAAAATAAATAGTATAGCAGAGAATTTTCATATTGTAATGGAATATTATAAAAATAATAATTTAGTATTAAAAAGTAAAGTGGGTCATTTCATGTTGTATTATGAGCATAATTTAAAAAGTATCAAGGTTAAAAATGACAAAGATTATTTACATTTTATGTTAAAAATATTAAATTATCCTAATTTGATATCATTATTAAAAGAAATATTTTATGTATTAAGTGATTATCGTTCATGTATATATTTTATGACACCAAATATTAAATTTAGAAATACGAATAAAGAAACAATACAAGAGTTTATTACTAAATTCAGAAGTAATCAAAATATGTGTTTTTCCATAATATCGGGATATTATCCAAATGATAATTCACCATGGGGATATTATTATACAGGTGCTTATTCTAGTTTTGAAAGTTTAACTATATTAAGTAAATATTATCAGAATCCAATAAAAGAGTTAAATATAGATTTTAAATACAAGAAAAAAAATAATAAGCAACAAATATTGAATAAAATATCAAAAATTTATAATATTAAATTAAAAAAACAGGAAAAAGTAATTAATATAACGAATTTTATAATATTAATGAAAAGGCTAAAATATGATATGCATGAAGTTGTTAATTCAATATTTAATATAATATATGAAGGTGTTTCTTTCAAAAATATAGAAAGATGTTATGTAGTAAATGGAATTAAGATTTTTAGTCAAAAAAGGAATTATGAATTAGGGATCAAAATCTATTTATTAGTAAGCAATGGATATATAACAAATGTTAATTGTTTCGAAAATTTTATTCTTTAAATAATCAAATGGTTATAATTAATTATTTACAAATAATTTAAATAATTAATATATAATAATAATATATGGATTTATCACAAAATCAGTATAATCAAATATTTAAATATTATCAATTAGGTGAATATGATAAAGTAGATAAAATAATAGCATTTGGAGATATTCATGGTGATTTGAATGCATTTAAAAATTGTTTAAGGAAAGCTAATTTAATTAATCAACAAGATAGATGGATAGGAAATAATATACATGTTGTACAAGTTGGGGATATATTAGACAGAAAACCGCGAAGCGAAGATTATAGTGATGAAGATTCAGAATTTTTAATAATTAGTTTTATATTAAAGTTGCAAATAGAGTCTTATTTAAGTGGAGGTGGATATCATCCAGTTATAGGAAATCATGAATTAATGAACATAATGGGTATATTTGATTATGTAAGTAATATGGGTATGCATCATTTTAGAAATTTCAATGAAAGAAAAGAATATTTTAAACCAGGAGGAGAATTTTGTAGATATATAGCATGTGGATGGAATCCTGTTATAAAGATTAACAATTGTTTATTTTGTCATGGTGGATTATCAAAAGAAATAGCTATGAAATATACAATTAAAGAAATTAATGAAATAATGAGAGAAAAGTTATATAATAAGAATTCAAATTTAAGTGAGCAAAAGTTTCAGAATTTATTTGTGAATGAAAATAGTATATTATGGAATAGGAATTATTCAAATAATATGGAACCTGAAAATCCAAAAATATTTAATGATTTAAAATTTGTATTAAATAAATATAATTGTAGATATAAATTAATTGGACATACAGCATATACCGAAGGTGTTAAAATAAAGTATAGTGGTCATGTAATATGTATTGATACAGCAATGTCAGCAGCATTCGGCAAAAAAAGAAATAAATTTGATAGAATACATTTTGTTGAGATTATAAAAAATAAAATATTAATTAAATAGATTAATTATTTATAAATATAATTTTTTAATTTAATGAAAATTAAAAATACAAGAATACAAAAATAGAAGAATTGAAATAAAATATTATATAATAATATAGTATGTTTATAATAGAAAACTATGGATTTTTCATATTTTTAACAGTCATAATATTAATTATATTTTATTTTCAAAACGGACAATGTTTTGATTTAAGGAAAAATATAAGAGAAGGATTTAATAATTCAAAAGAAAGATTTTCAAATATGAAAGATGGTTCAAGTATGAATATATCAGATATTAATTATTTAGGCTCAAAATCACGAATGGATGATTATTTAGAACTACAAAAGAAGATAAAAAGATACGAATTACCATTTAATAAATTTAATGATGGTTACGTATTAAATCAATTAGAAACACCATTAGTACCATTAAATTCATATCCTACTTTAAATTTTCATCAACCTTATGGACCTAGGAAAGATTATTGTAATTAATTATTTTTTTTTATATGTAAATCATACCAATTATAATGATTTCCAATTTTATCTAAGTAATATGCGGAAAGCCATCCCAACAAAGTGCCAATTGTATCTCCAAGAATATTACTTAAAGCATCTACTTGAGATTTTCCACCAGGCCATACAAAAAGGTATTTGTTAATAAAATTCATACCAAATTTAGTATTTTCTAAAAATTCGAAAATAGAATGTAAAATTAACCAATTTAAAATAGAAATATTCCAAAAATAAGCTACTATACCTGACGCAAAGTGTAAATAAGTAAATTGATCAAATATTTGTTTTCCCATATTATAATTTAATATAAAAATTATCCTAAATAATTAAAGCATTGAATTATATTACATTCAACACATATAGCTATTACGCCAAATGTTTTTCTAATAATTATTTGATGATTATTAGTAAGACAATTTTTTTTATTCCATTTATTTAAATATAGATTTGGATTAAATACTTGTGAAAAATTTTTAATAGTATTTATATCAAGTATATTTTGTGTTTCTTTATTTTCATTGTCATTAGATAAAAAAGTTCCTTCTCTACATAATGGACAACAATAAATGTTTGTTGAAACAATAATATCACAACAAACAATACAAAAATCATGGTTACATATCCATAATTTTTTAAAAAGATTATTATTTTTTTCAATTAAACATATAGTACATTCCATTTTTTATTTAACTTCCCTAAGAATAATCAATTTTTATTCTTCTTGGTCCATCCATCCCCATAATATAATAGAAATTCGTTTCTCTTCACTAAATTTATCTTTAGGCAATTGTGGGATACCATGTTTCCAATTAATATTTACATCTTTACCAAAAACATAAACAGAGTTATCTTCCAATGGAAAATTTACAACACATTTATTATCATTGAATTGAAATGCTGTTTCACGTGTAGCACCAAATGAAATAGATATTGTTGTATTCTGTTTTTCAGCAATATGTGGTTTAATTGCTGCAGCATCATGATGGAAAGGCTTCCAGTCGTCACTATTTTGGTACAAGTTAAATCGAGTACTAATTGTTTTAAAATTAAAATATTTTTCAATATCATTAATTACACTTTGGAAAGTAGGAACGCTTTCTTTCCAAGCTATATGATCATCAGCAATCAGATGAGTATCACCGTGCCATGACTTCCATAGTTCATTATTACCTTTAGCATAAGTATCTATTTCATTCATCAAATTATTAAATACTTCTTTATTCTGTTGTTTCAAGAAATTATTAACCAAAATAACATCATTTACATAGAAAACATCATTAAACTTTTCTTTAGTTGAATCTCCAAATTTTACACGCATATTCGGTTGTGAATGATTTGGTTTAAAATTTTCTGTATTTTTAGGTCTTTTTTTATGATTATTATGATTATTATTATTATTATTATTTTTAAAATTATTATTTTTAAAATTATTATGTTCATTTTTAAATGATTTATTATTTATTTCACATGTCAATTTATTTTCATCAATACCTGTAATTTCTGTAGCATATAGTTTTGAATCTTTTTCAGATGGAATGAAAGAAACATTCTCTGTTTGATACAAAGCTTTAAACAAATCATTACTTACTCTGATTTCTGAATGATGTGCAAAGTATTCTTTATCATCACTTTTAATCAATCCAAAACCTTTTTTTTCATTAAACCACGAAACCTCACCTATTAATTTATTACTCATATTAAGTTATAGTCATAATATACTTTTATATATTAATTTATTAATAAAAAAAAAATTGAAAAATATTATTTTCAATGTATAACAGAGATTAAAAATGTCATCAAAACTAACTTTACCTGAATTAAAGTCCTTGTGTAAGGAAAATAAAATTAAAGGCTATTCTAAATTGAAGAAAGATGAGATTATTCAATTATTAAAGGATAATAATATTCAATTTAAGCAAGATGATAAGAAGGATAAAGTAGAAAAAGAATCATCTGATAATTCATCTGATGATTCATCTAAAGATTCAACTGATTCAAGTACTGAAAAGACTAAATTGAAGAATGAGATTAAGAAAGAAACAACAGAAGAGCTTGATTCTAGTATGAAAAATGAATTAACTAAATTATATGTATTTAAGGATGATAAATCTTCTAAATTTTGGGAAATCAAGTATGAAAATAGTGATGAAGAAAAAAGAAAGTACATTGTTCGTTATGGAAAAGTAGATACAAATGGAACTAGTTCCAACCCTAAAATGGATACATTAAAAAACATTAATAAAATTATTGATGCTAAATTAAAAAAGGGGTATGTAATTATGGAAGTTGAAACCAAAGAGAGTTCAAGTCTTTAATAAATACTTAATATATTTTATAAATTTGTTTAAACTAAAAAAAAAATCACGTACAAATATGTAATGAATAATGATGGAATTATATGTCATTATAGAAATGTATATAATAACATGGATTATTGGAAAAGAAAAATGTTAATAATTTCAACAAGTGCGTATATATATAGAATATCCAAATATTTATTTGTAAATATAAATTGGTTTTTAGATAATATATTTTTAGGTATATTTTGGTTTTTTATATTACCATTAGGTTTTACATTTTTATTAAAGATGGTAAATAGTTTTGTATTATTATTTTGTAACCAAAATCAGAATCTAATTCATGACCATAATATTGATATACAATGTAAATTATTATTCATGGATAATAATACAATAGAAAATGAAATAATAGATAAACATACTTATATAAAAGCAAGTAATAATATATGTGATTTATGTATGGATAATTATATAAATATAACATTAAAATGTCATAGGAGTCATACATCTTGTATGAATTGTATAATAGAATGGTGTAAAAAAGATAATTCGTGTCCATATTGTCGTGTAAAAATAATAGAAGTTATAAAGTGAAATAATAGTTTTTAAAAATAAAATAAAAATTGAAACATTAGTAAGTATATAAAAAAAACATAGTTCCAATGAAAAACGGTCAAGAAAAAACTAAAATGTTTAATGTACCACCATTATATAATCCTAGTCAAAATAGGACAAACAAACCATCACCACCACTATTAGATATAAGCGAAATAAAAAGGTCATCTAATGAAAAAATAAAGGGTATATATAATCCTTTTGTGACTAGAAAGAGAAATCTAGATGGTAATTGTGTGTATGAAGAATGTACTTGTGTTGTTAAGTATAAATGTGTACGTCAAGTAACAATTATAGAGGATAATAAAGAGACAAAAAAATCTGTTTATTTTTATTTAATAGAGTATGAAGAGAATCATAATTTATTGAGAAAACTAGTTAATTTAGAGGAAATATATTTTGAAGATGATTTAGATTTTTTGTATTTAAAGACGATTGAATTACAACCGATTACTATTAATAATAAAAAGAGGAAAATAAAAAAAATAAATGAAAGTATATCTCCAAATGAAAATATGTTTCAGAACACAATTAAACCAGCATTGACAATAGATATTGAAATTTAAATGATTATAAATATAATATTTTTCTTCCCTCCCTTCCCCCTCTATAACACCCCCATCCCTCCCCTATTAATTTATTACTCATATTAGGCTAGTTTATTATCAAGTTTTCATTTGTTATCTACTAAATATTATGAAGTTATAATTTACATGTACCAATGAATTAATTTTTTATTTTTATAAAAAAAGAAGAAAATTGATTTTTTTTAAACTAACCTATTTAATAATAAGTTAAAAATAACTAACATGAGTGAATTTTTAAAAGTTTTTGAACCTAATAATGAAATAACTAAGTTACAAGAAGAGGAAAAAAGTTATAATTTTCCATTTAAGTTAGATAATTTTCAAGAAGCAGGTTGTTATGCGATTGAAAAACAAGAAAATGTATTAATTTGTGCTCATACTGGTTCCGGTAAGACAGTATTAGCAATTTATGGAATAGGATGGTGTTTAAAAAATAATAAAAAGGCAATATATACATCACCAACAAAATCATTATCTAATCAAAAATATTTTGAATTCGTGAATGATTTTGGTGATCAGACATCAATTGGGATTATGACAGGAGATATTAAAATTAATGCTGATGCGCAAATTGTTGTTATGACAACTGAAATATTACGTAATTTACTTTATAAAGATAAAAATTTAGATGGATTAAATATTACACCGTTAATCAATTTTGATGATGTTGGTGTAATAATCATGGACGAAGTACATTATATTAATGATCCAGACCGCGGTAAAGTATGGGAAGAAGTATTATTGATGTCAAGAAATGAGACGACATTAATTATGCTGTCTGCTACATTAAATAAGCCAGAAGAATTTAGTTCATGGATAGGAAATATTAAAGAAAAGCCAATTAATTTGATTAAAACGAGTCATCGTGTTGTTCCGTTGAAGCATTATTATTTTAAGGATTTTCAGTATGAAGATGAAGAGGGTAAGAAGCGTAATAGATTTGAGATGATAGAAATATGTGATAATAAGCATAAATTTAGTAATTATGATATTATATCATCTAAATTCAGAACATTTGAGATACCATCAATTTTGAACATAGTAATCAATAAGCTAGTGGAAGAAAATCAGTTACCAGCATTATTTTTTAAATTTTCAAGGAAGAAATGTGAGCAAATGTGTCGATTTGTAAAGGTTAGTTTAGTTGAACATGAGGAGTTACATAAAATAAATACAATGTTTAATAAAATTATGTTAAAATATAAGGATAAATACGAGCATTTGGTACAATATCAAGATGTTTATAAACAAATACAAAAGGGAGTAGCATATCATCATTCAGGTATGTTACCTATTTTAAAAGAAATTGTGGAAATATTATTTTCGAATGGTTTAATCAAGGTTTTATTTGCGACGGAAACATTTGCGATTGGAGTAAATATGCCTACAAAAACGGTTATATTTAGTGATTTAGAAAAATTTGATAACAATGGCTTACGTCATTTAAGAAGCGATGAATATAATCAGATGGCTGGGCGTGCTGGAAGAAGAGGGTTAGATAAATTTGGTAATGTAATATTATTGCCTACATTTAAAATGCCGAGTGAAAATACATTAAAGACAATTATGAGTGGTAAAAGTCCAGAATTAAATTCAAAATTTAAGTTAAATTATCAATTTGTATTGAAGACAATAATAAATAAAGAGTTTGATATAAAGCATTATTTGGATAAGACATTTTATAGACAAGACAAGAATAAAATCAAAGATAGTGATTTAAAGAATAAGGTAGAAATTGAAAATAAGCTTTCAAAGATGTATCAAACATCGACAGAAGAAAAGGATAAATTCGAAAGAATGGACACAATAAATGCTAAATTAAATGATAGATTATTTAGTGTAAAAAAAAAGGAGCGTATTAAGTTGGAAAATGAAGTAAAAGAGTTAAAAAGTATGAGAAATTATAAGTTACATGAAGAAATGTATAATAATTACAAGAAATTAAAAAAAGAGTTATATGAAGTAGATAGTTCAATATGGAATATAGACTATGGTATGTTAGTAGATATGGATAATATGAAAAAGTTATTAATAGAAAATGAATATATTAGTGATGATAATAATGTAAATAATAAGGGTATTATAGCAAGTTGTATTACAGAGGTAAATGAATTAATATTAAGTGAGGCAATATTAAAAGGACACTTTGATTATTTAGAATTCGAAGAAATAGTAGCTTTAGTTGGGTGTTTATTGAATGAAAAAGACCCTAATGGTGAAGAAAAATACTTATCATCTATGGAAATACCAGAAAATTTAAAATACAGTATTAATCATTTAATAGAACTAAGTGAAAAATACATGGATAATGAAACAAAGCATAATATATATATTGGAACAGATATGGACATAATTTTAGATTTTATAGAACCAGTATATATTTGGGCAAAAGGGGGCACATTAAAGGAAGTATATGCTAAGACGCAAGTATATGAGGGTAATTTTGTAAAATTAATATTAAGAATAAATAATATTATGATGAATTTGAAAGATATATTTACGTATATGGAAAAGTTTGATTTATTAAAAAAGATAGAAAATTACGAGGATAGATTATTAAGAAATGAAGCAAGTGTAAATTCAATATACATTGATGGTTTATAAATATAATTTATTTTTTTTCATAATAATTTTTATAATACATAAAATTATTTCATTCATTAATAAAATTTTGAGATATTAATGCTTTTTTTTTTCACAACTATTATTGTTGTTATTATTATCAGCAATTAAATCATCAAAATCAATATGAACGCAGCTATTTTCTCGTGTTTTATTTGGGTTACAGTAACTACAGAATCCTTCTAGTAATGCTTTGAATGCTTTATCCTGAAAATCAGGACTTCTAAATGTAGCCGATTGATTTAATTTTTTTTGTCCATTGTTATCCATAATATTTTTAACTCGTTAAACTTAATTTAATCCTTTTTTACATTATTTATAAAAAAGTTTCAATTTTTTATTTAAAGATAAACCACTAATATATAATGAAACATGAATAGATGTATAGCATATAATAAAAATAATAAAAAATGTCGAGCTAAATTAACGAATGGTAATTTTTTTTGTTGCGAGGCACATTATCCAATAAATATAGAATTAATAGAGGATGGGTGTTTTATATGTACAGAAAAAATAGAATCAATAGAAGATATGTATTATTTTAAATGTAAGCATATCATGCATAAAAAATGTTATAATGAATGGTTAGAGTATTCAAATTATGATAATTTAATATGTATGTTATGTAGAGGAGAAGTATTGAAAGAGCCTCCAAAAAAGAGTAAGAGAAGAAATTCAGGCGTAATGAATAAGAATGATTATAAAAAATTAGAAAATATTATTAATATAATAAAGTAAATAAGTATATAAGAATATAAGTATATAAGAATATAATAAATTGCAATGACAGATATTATTGATTTCAAACTACAGAATAATTGGTGTTTGTGGTATCATGAATTAAATTCAGATAATTGGACGATAGAAAGTTACAAAATGATAATGGAAATAAAAACATATAATGACATTTGTTTTATGTTAAATAGATATGAGAACATAAATTGTGGAATGTTTTTTTTAATGAAAGAGAATATAAAACCAATATTCGAGGATGAAAAAAACATAAAGGGTGGTTATTGGTCTTTAAGGATAAATAAAAAGGAGACAACAGAATGTTGGAAAAAGATTATATATTATTTATTAATTGAAGGAATATTAGAAAAAAATGAAAATGAGAAATATATTAATGGGATATCAATAGGTCCAAAAATTAATAATTGTATATTTAAGATATGGAATTCAGATTATAAAAAGTTAAATAATAATTGTTTAAGAAGTGATATAGATATATTTATTAATAATGAAATATTTTATTTGGAGCATAAAGATAAAAAATAATTTATAAATAATAATATATAGTGTAAATTCATACAAAATATATAGTTAAATCGGTGAATCCGCAAAAATGTAGATTTGTACATTGAGTTGCGAAAAACGGGTGTGGTTTTTTTCTCTCACTTTTATGAGTGTATGTCAAATTCATTGTTTTAATAAATCCATTTTCACTAAGAAGATTATATAGTTGTGAATACTTCATATATTTTTCAATAGTAATAGTTTTAATTTGACAATAACTTGTGCAGTATATATCTGTATCAATAATGTTAGATACACAAGTACAACTACAACATCTACATTCAGATTTTTTAATATGTCGTAAGACATTTATCTTAGTGGCTGTGTTTTGAGAAAATACAGGCTCTAATTCTGGTTCAGAAGTGAAAATACACTCCTTTTTCAGAAAATCACCGATATCTTTCGACAGTTTGTCCTTTTCGCGATCATTTGACAACAATTGATTGATATGATTCAACAATTTATCAGTTGGCATTTTTTGTGTTTGTTCATCAAAGTTCTGAAAATCATGAAAATGAATTTTGCTTTCAGGACTGTTGAATTTATCACAAATAAAACTCACAAATCGTTTGTTTCGTTCATCCTTGGCGTAATCTTTTCTTCTACCAAGACTGTTGTTTTCTCCTTTCCATCTATTATTAAATGTAGGTAGAGAACCATGTTGATACGAATGATTCTTTTTGTTTCTTTCAGGTGTTGTAAAAGGCGAGTTGTCAGGACTAGTGTCAGGACTAGTGTTAGGACTTGTAGTAGATGATCCAGGTGATATTTCGAATAGTTGTTCATGGCGTTGTTTAGGCGGAGTTTGATATCTATACCCATTAGGTAGTCCATCATTTACAGGTCTTTTAAAAATAAAAGTAGCTGGGTCCCATTCCAAAACATTATCTCCTTCCATACCACGAATAAAGCTCATTCTTAAATAAA